>OIYY01000032.1_pt1 | contig 103250 bp, 103 predicted proteins | sample 1588341 | NCBI WGS metagenome assembly OIYY01 (sample SAMN03283287) | human gut metagenome | biome: human-associated habitat; material: feces | host: Homo sapiens | place: Peru | collected 2012
CCCCACTGCTGCCTCCCGTAGGAGTTTGGGCCGTGTCTCAGTCCCAATGTGGCCGTTCACCCTCTCAGGCCGGCTACTGATCGTTGACTTGGTGGGCCGTTACCTCACCAACTATCTAATCAGACGCGGGTCCATCGTATACCACCGGAGTTTTTCACACCAGACCATGCGGTCCTGTGCGCTTATGCGGTATTAGCACCTATTTCTAAGTGTTATCCCCCTGTATACGGCAGGTTACCCACGCGTTACTCACCCGTCCGCCACTAAGTTATTTAAAAAGCAAGCTTTTAAAATAACTCCGTTCGACTTGCATGTGTTAAGCACGCCGCCAGCGTTCATCCTGAGCCAGGATCAAACTCTCGTATTAATAGTTTGCATCCCGGTCAAAATCAACTTGGCTAATTTTAACCGTTCTTCTTTACTGTTTTGGTTTGTCTCTTAAAGACTTGTTCTGAAATTTTCTCTTGGAATTTTTCAGGGTTGCATTGCTGTTTAGTTTTCAAGGTTCCTGTATGATCTCGCATTGCTTTGAAATCTTTGTGTTGTCTGCGTTTCACACGCGACTTGATTATAGTATCACTTCATATTTCCAATGTCAACAACTTTTTTCATTTTTTTACAAAAAAGTTTTTTTTCAAAGTTTTTTCATTTTAAACGAGTTTTTAATATTTCATTTTGATACCTTATATATAGGATAACTGTATCCGGATTTACACATTCTTCTTCCGGCAGTTCTAATAAAATTACTGTGTCCGCGCTCTCCCCCGGTTGAATCTGTTCGTTGTATACAGAAAAATCCCATGCGAAGAGAGTTGACATGATCCTGTGATAGTTTTCACCATCAAATGAAACTTTAAAGTATGCATTGGTATCAAATATATCTGCACTTTTTACTTCTGAAGTATGATTCAGAATGGTCAGATGCAAAACAGCCAGCTTACAGCCCTCGGATGCATTAGCAACAAAATACAAATCATCCTCTCCTTCCGGATACTGATCTGCAAATTCAACCCCATTAAAAGACACGGACAATCCATCCAATCCCAAAAATTCCGCCGGATCCGTGACTGCGACACTTTCTTCCCTTTTTTCTGTTTTTGTCAGTAATTCTTTTTCTTCTTTCTGTAGTTCTTTTTCTTTTTCCAAATCAGCCATTTCTTCGGCTTTTTTTCGAATTTCATTCTGGACTGTTTCTTCCTTTTCCAATTGTTCATCATTTAACAATCTGGACCGGTAGCCGGAATCATATTTTAAAAGCGCAGCTGCAGCATAATTTGTAACCATGTCCTGCTCTTCCTGTGTCAATTCCGGTATTGCATTTCCGCATCCGCAAAGAAAAACAGAAAGGATGCAGATTATTAAAAAACAGCTCATATGCTTTTTCATAGAATTCCTCCAAGATAGGTTTTATTATATAGCATTACGCACTATCATACATAATACACTTTGCAGCTTTGTAATCATCATGACAGGTATCCACCATTCACGAATCAGAGAATCACATCTTTTTCTTTTGCTTATCCTGTCACAACAATACCGACTATGTTAAAGATAATAACATCATTTAATCGGAAGTTCAAACCAGAATTCTACTCCATTCTCATAATTGCAGACACCGTATTCCTGATGAATCGATTCCATAATCGCCTTAACAATCGACAATCCGACACCGCTTCCACCATATTCCCTTGTCCGTGCTTTATCCACCTTATAAAATTTTTCAAACAGATGGGGCAGTGACTCCTCCGGAATCGGATCACCGGTATTGAAAACAGAGATCCTTACCACATCCTTATTCTCTTTTACCCGGATCTGTATCTCCTTTTCATAAGCAAGATGATTCAATGCGTTGGAAAAATAATTCATCAGCACCTCTTCTATTTTAAATTCATCACTCCATACATACACCGGCTTTTGTGGTTCAAAAACCACCTTTGCATCATGCTGTCTGATAAGAATATCGGCATTGGTCAGATAGTTGGCAATCAGATCACAAATATCAAAGCGTTCCATATTGATAACATCATTTCCGAATTCCAACTGATTCAGAGTTAACAGTTTTTTGACCATATCATTCATTTTATTGGATTCATCTATAATAACATCACAATAGAAATCCCGCCCGGACGGATCCTCGGCATTGACCTCTTCTTTTAATCCTTCCGCATATCCCATGATCAATGCAAGCGGTGTTTTTAGTTCATGTGAAACATTGGACAGAAACTCCCGTCTCATTTCATCTATCTGTTCTTTTTTTTCAATATCCTTCTGCAACTCATTATTGGCTGTCTTAAGCTCCGAAATCGTGCTTTCCAATTTGTCGGACAATGCATTCATATGCTCTCCCAAAACACCGATTTCATTCTTTTCTTTTCCATTATAATGAACTTCAAAGTCCAAATCTGCCATGCGTTTGGAAATTTCTGTCAATGACAGAATCGGATTGGTAATTTTTTTGGTAATAAACATAATAACAACTGCACTGATACCCACGGTAAATATGCCAATATAGGCCAAAAAGCGGTTGGAAACAGAAACACTGTCCCGGATACTCTGTACCAGAGTCCTTGTCATAAAGAGATTGCCATTGTCCAGGGTTCCCCACATCTGGATAAACGACAGATCACTTTGCGTTGAACGCGCAATCTCCATGATATAATGATCATTTTCCTCCAGTAATTTATAATTGTCACTGCTTTGTGAAAAAACGCGGTCTAACAGCGTTTTTACCAGAATATCCGATTCGGAGCCTGCTGACTGGATCAACCTGGAATCCGCGTCAATAATGATCACACTGATATTATAGACACCGCTTATTTTCTGCAATTCCGCTTCAAAATCATCACTCTGTATACTTCCGTCCTGAGTTGCCTTATTGAGCAGTTCATAAGCTTTGAGCATGACCTGTTGTTTGTTGTAAATATAGTAGCGCTCCAAAAAACGGCTGTTTAAAAACCAGCACAATAAAATTGTACCTGTCATAATAATCAAAAAAGCCATTAAAATTTGTTTGCGAATTGAATGCTTCATATACTACACCACTTTATAAAATATTATTTTCTTTTCGTGCATCGGATCACAGCAGACTATGCATTTTCGCTTTTATATTCAAGATCAGAAAAATAGTCCTTTGACCAGAATCTCTGCACCGATGAATACCAGTATCAGCCCTCCGATCATATCAGCCCTGCCGGAAAAACGTGTTCCAAACTTTTTACCGATCTGCAATCCGCAAATACATATGATAAATGTAACAACAGCAATGATCAGTGAACATACAAAAGCCATCACAACACCATAATCCGTAATGGTAAATCCAACCGATAACGCATCAATGGATGTTGCAATTCCCTGAAGTAATAAAACGGAAAAAGAAAGGCTCTCCATTTCTTCCTCTTCCACATTACCCTTAACAGCTCCGGCTACCATTTTACCACCAATATACAGCAGCAGAAAAAATGCGATCCACGGTATAAAAGGTTCAAATGACTGAAAAATCCTGACAAATGTGTGTACACAGATCCAGCCGGTCATTGGCATCAAAAACTGGAATACCGCATATATGCCTGCAATCATGCTCATTCTTCCGGTCTTCATATGCTTTTCATGCAGACCGTTTGCCAGAGAAACTGAAAATGCATCCATCGCCAGTCCAACTCCCAGCAATATACTGTTAATGTAAAATAAAAGATTCCATTCCATCGTCATTTTCCTTTTCTTTTTTTATTATTATGATAAAAAAAGACCCAAGACAGCACAAAAGCACTGTCTTAAGTCTCATCATTTAAAATACCACCGGGCTTTCACCAGTATGTCGATAGCACTATACATTTTGATAAAATGTACCGATTACTCCCTTAGACCTGATATAATATATCACTTTTGGCTGCTAAAATCAAGAAAAATCATTAGAAATCCGATGTCCCGGATTTTAACTACAGGATACCTTATTCAAATTTATATCCAAGTCCCCAAATAGTCTGGATATGTTCTCCGTAATCTCCCATTTTGCTTCGAAGCTTTTTCACATGGGTATCGATTGTTCTGGCATCTCCAAAGTAATCATAATTCCATACATGATTGAGAATCACTTCCCTGGATAGAGCAACACCTTTATTTTCCATAAAATAGCCCAGTAGTTCAAACTCCTTGTAGCTTAAATCAACAGGCTTGCCGTCTATCGTGACAATATGGGCAACCTTGTCCATCCGGATGCCGTTATATTCCAGAATATTATCATCTGCTTCGGACGAATTACTTCTCCTGAGCACAGCCTCAACCCGCGCAACCAGAATCTTCGGACTGAAGGGCTTGACGATATATTCATCAACCCCGAGTTCAAAGCCCTTTAATTCATCCTTCTCATCCGCTTTTGCCGTAAGCATTATGATCGGCACTGCAGATACTGCACGAATTTCTTTACAGACTGCCCATCCATCCATCTTAGGCATCATCACATCAAGTAAGATCAGTGCAATATCCTTATTAGCATAAAAAATATCTACTGCCTGCTCACCATTTTCAGCTTCCATCACATCAAAATCCGCGCGGTTCAAAAAGTCACGCACAAGCTTGCGCATCCTGCTTTCGTCATCAACCACTAATATCTTTGCCTTACTCACAAAAAACACCTCGTTGCTTATCATAATTTCTGAAACAAAAATATTTTAACACACATTTATGTTAATTTTGTGAAGAGAGCTCTGCTTCTTTCTGACGTACTGCATTTTCACGTTCAGTCAGCTGCTGCTCCCATTCTGCATATTGATCGGTAATCGCCCTTTTATAATTTAGCACAGTAGGGTTATTGCCTGTCATGGAGATCACAAACATGACCACAACCATGATTCCAAGTATCACACATGCCAGATTGCGTTGCCGGCATTTATGTACGAGGCGTCTGTTTTCCTGCTTTTCCTTTTGAAGCTTTTCTTCTGCATCTTTTTTCACTTTTTGTTTAAATGAAGCATATTCCTCCGACAGACGTTTCGTCTGATTCTGGACAGATGTCCTGGTATACAAAACCGGTATGGGACATTCATTTTCCCCGAGCACTCCTTTTGACAAAAGATACCTTCTTATATCAGCAAGATAACAAAGGCCTATCTGTGTTTCAAAGATTTTCTGTTCTACAGCCTTTGTATAAACAGCCTTTAGTGCTCCAAGATCATCTTCATCAATCCGTGAACTCAATGCCTTGATCCTGGCAAACTCCTCTTTTGCCCTTTTTTCGTCTTCTTCATAGCAAAACTCAAAACCATCAATCATATATCTTTGTTCCATAAACATTCACACTCTGCAAAAAACTTTTTACCTGCTCTGTCTGACAGTATCATCTACTATAAAATATCTTTATTTCCGGGTTTCAGCTTTTCAAACAGTTGCATTTACCGGCCATGCTAATTTTAACATACTATGATACCAAATGGCAAACAGACCCTTCACATTCCGAAAGTTATAATCATTTTTTGGAATCCTTTAATCTTCTTCTCACAAAACGCTGGCCAAGCTTTTTTAATTTTAGCGGAAGCAACGGAAAAACATAGTTGTCACCGGAAATCGTTTTATTGAAAATCAGGGATATAACCAGCACTATGATACCGGCAATATATCCATATATGCCAAATGCAGCTGTTAAAATCAGACTGATGATGCGCATAAATTTCAATGCATAGGACAACTCATAGCTTGCCTGTGTATAGTTGGCAATCGCAACAAATGCCATATAAAGCATGACTTCTGAATTAAACCAGCCGCTTTTTACGGAAAATTCCCCTAAAACAAGACCAGCCATCACGCTAAGCGGTGTACTCAGCATACTCGGCGTATTCACAGCGGCTAACTTCAGCCCGTCAATCGCAAGCTCTAAAATCAGAAACTGCCAGATCAGCGGGATATTTACGGTATCGGCTACCATGATAAATTCAAAACCTCCCGGAATAAAACGCGGCTCCTGCATCATCAACAAAAAAGTCGGCGTCATAATATAAGTCAGTACCGCAATAATAAATCTGGTAAGGCGCAGATAGGTACCGGTAACCGGCGGAAAATAATAATCATCCGCTTCTTCGATCACATCAAAAATACTTGTCGGCATGATCATGGCAGAGGGAGAATTATCCACAAGAATAATGATGTTTCCCTCCAAAATCTGTGCCGCAGCCGTATCCGGACGTTCGGTAAATTTGAATTTCGGAAATGGATTCCACCATGTTTTTTTATAGAGACATTCCGCAAGGCTTTCCTGATTCATGGTAAGTGCATCCACCTGTATATTGCGGATTCTCGTTTTTACCATATCCAGAAGATCCTGATCGACACGGGAATCCATATAACAGACGATAATATCTGTTTTGGATGCTTTACCGGCATTCATCATCTCCATTCTAAGATCCTCAGACCGGATGCGCCGGCGGATCAGTGCACTGTTTTGGACCACTGTTTCAACAAATCCGTCCTTGGAACCACGAAGCACCTTATCTTTTTCCGGCTCAGCCACAGAACGTGCAGGATAGCTTCTTGCATCGATCATCATGCATTTATCATAACCGTCAATAAACAGCACATAAACACCGGAAAGAATATAATATAAAATCTGCTCCCAGTTGTTTTCCAATTCAACGCTGATATAGGGCATAAATTTTTTGGAAAAGGCATGAACATTGTCCGGCATATCCTTTGAAGACACCCCGACAAAGGCCGCTACCAGTTTTTGAAGCAGATCATCATTGCAAAACCCATTGATAAAATACATACAGGCTTTTCTGCCACCAATATCGATCACGTGGTAAACCAGATCAAAATTGGCATCAATATTCAGCCTTTTGCCAAGATAATGCATATTGACATTGATATCTCTCGATACATGATATAAAGCTCTCGGCATTTTCACTTCTTCTATGATTGCATTCTGTTTCTTATTCAAATACAAAACTCCTTTTTACAAAACCATTTACTATAGTTTTCCAAAAAGGAGCTGAGCTTATACTTATTCTGTAAAATATCTTATTTATTTTGTACCGGTGCTTCCGATTCCGCCACGGTCCATCCCCTGCAGTAATTCTACTTCTTCAAAAACAATCGTCGGCTGATGTTGTTCAATACGAAACTGACAGATTCTGTCATTTACCTCTATAACGGTATCTCTCAAAGCATATGCCGGCATATAAAACCAGTCATTGGGGCCACAGTATGTTTCATCTACGATTCCGCAATGATTGGTCTGGATAATTCCAAAATTTTTGAAGGTAGAACTTCTGGGAACGATATGAGCCTCATATCCGTCCGGAAGCTTCATGGCAACGCCAAGATTGATCAGGCGAAACTCTCCCGCCTTCATTTCTACATGCTCACTGCTTCTTAAATCAATCCAGTCCGATTTGCCATCGATATATTCCAGTCTTTTGATTTTATCATTTATATATTGAATCTGTATTGTTTTGCTCATAGTGATACGGCTTCAGAAACAATCTGCTCCTTGCCGGTTTCCTCCTTTTATCATTTATTTCTTTATTTATATGCTAAGCATAATCTCCGCAATGAAGAACCGGTACCAGTACATCCGGTCCGGACAGAGTCTTTTTTACATCAATTACCCTCTGATTGCTGCTTCCTTTCCACATAAGCTTTGGATCCCGAAGCTCAGCCACATATTCGCCGTCTACAACGACGTCCGTATACTGCATCAACGGATAATGACATATATTTTCCCAGACATCCCCGGTATAAAGCCAGATTGTCTTATTGGGATACTTGTCTTTTATTTCTTTCATAAGGCACTGTACATCCAGCTTGTTAGCTGCATGCAAAGGATCACCGCCTGAAAAAGTAACCCCGGAAATATAGGGCTTGCTCAGCTGTTCAAAAATCTCGTTTCTGGCAGCTTCATCAAACGGCAGTCCTCCATCCGGATCCCATGTCAGTGGATTTTGGCATTCCTTGCAGCAGTGATTGCATCCGGCAACCCACAATACCACACGCAAACCATCACCGTTTAACATATCATCCTTTGTAATATTATGATAACGCATGATTTTTCCGGCTCCTCTCTTACATGGACTTTCTTTCCGCTATTTCTGCCATCTTGGCATCACTTAGTCTGGTATCCCCATGCACTCTTGAGTACGCAAGATATCCGTTCATACGGTCAATCTTTGTCAGATTACGGCTTCCGCATTTGGGACACACATCCATCTCCAGTTCCTGATGTCCACAGTCATCACAATATGCCAGTGACATATTGACACCTTCATAAAATCCCATGTCCATAGCTCTGCGGATCAGAATCTTAATTGCCTCTTTATTGTAATCAATCGGATATTTGACATACTGGATTTTCCCGCCGTTTGCCATTTCCCAGAAACGATACTCCAAATCCTGCTTTTCAATCGGAGTGATATCTTCACATACATGGCAATGGAAGCTGTTGCTAACATATTCCTTGTCGGAAACTCCCTCTACAATTCCGTATTTGGCACGGAACTGTTTGACCTGAAGGCCACACAGATTCTCCGCAGGCGTACCATAGATTGCATACAAATTGCCATCCTCTTCTTTATATTCCTGCACCTTTTTGTTGATATGCTCCAGTACTTCCAGTGCAAAAGCGCCATCCTCTACCAGTGATTTACCATTATATAATTCCTGCAATTCATTGAATGCCGTAATACCAAAAGAGGCCGTAGCTGATTTTAATATAGGTTTGATCTTATCGTGAAGCTGAAGATGTCCGCCAAGGAAACCTCCTTCACAATAGGCTAACGGATTGGTTGATGCGCGCATTTCTCCCAGATACGCATAAGTCCTGATATGGAGCTGTCTTATCAGATTCAGATAATAATCCAGCACTTCATAAAAATCTTTACTCTCCTGTCTGGATTTGGCCAAGATCATAGGCAAATGCAGGGAAACCGCACCTATATTGAATCGTCCGACAAAGATCGGCTTGTCATCTTCATCTGCCGGATGCATGCCTCCCCTCTCATACCACGGTGATAAAAAGGCACGGCATCCCATTGGTGAAATAACCTTTCCGTACTGCTTGTACATGCTGGCAATATAGCCTTTTCCTGTCAGACTGAGCCAGTCCGGATACATGGTCTTTGAAGAGCATTCCACTCCGGCTTCAAAAACATCTTCAAGCTCCTTGCCGGCGCCATGTAGATTTTCATCATACAAAAACACAATTTTAGGAAATAATACCGGTTTTTTGCACTCCTTTTTGCCCTGTCCGTTCTTCCGGACACGAAGCATGACAATTGTTGCCATTTTGGCAAAACGACCGGTACCGATGCCTGCAGTAACAGTAATAAAAGGATAATCTCCACGGCTGCTTGCTACCGTATTAAACTTATATTCCCAGCCCTGAAAGCCCTGTTCAAATTCTTTTTCCACGTCGGCTAAGGCCTCTGCTTCTGCCTTTTCTCTGTCAATTCCCAGACGCAGATATTTGTCAACGTCTCTTTGATAAGACTTTTCAGCATAAGGCTCTAAGATCTTGTCAACCTCCGGAACCGTAAAGCCGCCATACTGCTGGCTAGCAGCAGAAAGCACGATATCACCGATGACATCAAAGGCAACATCGAGGGTCTTCGGCTCATTGTACCAGATATTTCCCATTTCAAATCCGCCGGTCAGAACACTTGAAACATCAAAAAGGCAGCAATTCATGGTATCACGGCGTGCAGACATATCATGCACGTAAATATAACCGTCACGGCATGCCTGGATCTCTTCTGTGGTCATAAAGAATTTCTGATAAAGCTCTTTATTGAACTGATTGAAGATCAGACTACGCTTGGTCGAAACCAGTGCACTGTCTGTATTGGCATTTTCTTTATCTCCGATATACATGATAGACTGACTCTTTTTGTAGACATCATCCATCATGCGTACAAAATCCTGCTTGTAATTGCGGTAATCACGATAGCTTTTGGCAACAATCGGTTTGACCTGTTCTAATGCACTCTCAACAATATTGTGCATGATCGGAATCGGAATCTCTTCCTGTTCCAGTTCATCCACCTTTTCTACCACATAACGACAGATTTTGTCCTTTTCGGCATCGCTGAACTTGGTCAGGGCACGATATGCACTCTTACCAACTGCATTGATAACCTTTTGGACATTGAAATCCTCTTTGCTGCCATCCTTTTTTATCATTTTCACAGGCAGCTTCGTCTTGTAGATGGCTCCGTAATCAATTTCTTCCGCTATCTGTCTACCGGTTTCTTCTGTCATATTCACAACTCCCTCTTTGTTTCCCACATTCCTTTGCAATACAAGATTAACTATTTCTATCCACCCAAAACACTATATCTTGTGGTGCGTGTAAATTAAAGTATAGCGAAAGAAAAGTAGTGTGTCAACCGGAAGAAGAAAAACCAATAACAAAATACTGTACAAAAAAAGGTGATGATTTTGTTGAAAATCACCACCCGGAAATCACTGATATCTTGTAACGTTTTATAAAAGAATACCGCTTTGATGTACCTTTTCCACAGCTTCTCTGATTGTTTCTACCGGTAAGACCAGCGCAAAACGTACATGTCCCCTTCCCAATGTACCAAAACTGCTTCCCGGTGTGCAGAGTACCCCTGTTTTTTCAAACAGATCCTTGACAAATTCCACATCATCCTGATATTTGGCAGGAATCTTAGCCCAGGCAAACATGGTACCCTCACTTCGCTCAAATTCCCATCCGATGTTTGTAAATCCGTCACACAGTGCATTTCTACGCTCTTCATAGGCCCGGCACTGGCTGACCACAAAATCATCCGGTCCGTTTAAGGCCGCGATTGCTCCCATCTGTACCGGTAAAAAAGTACCGTAATCAATCTGGCTTCTCAGCTTTTTGAATGTCTTTATCAGCTCTTTGTTGCCGACTAAGAATGAAACTCTGGCTCCGGTATAATTGTAGGACTTGGACAGGGAATAAAATTCCACGCCAACCTCTTTTGCCCCTTCATAAGAAAGGAAGGAACGGCCTTCTTTACCATCATATACAATATCAGAATAAGCATTGTCGTGTAATACAATGACATCATACTTTTTCGCCCACGCGATCAGCTCCTCATAAAAGGACGGAGGCGCACACTTACATACCGGATTTAACGGATAAGATACCACGATACACTTTGCCGCCCTTGCAATTTCTTCATCAATCGCAGAAAGATCCGGTAAATATCCGATCTCTTCGATCAGATCATAGGTAACGATCTTGACACCGGCTAAAGACGGTCCAAAGGTAAAAACAGGATAACCGGGATTGGGAACCAGAAAAATATCACCCGGATTGCACAAAGCAAAGGCAATGTGCGCAAAGCCTTCCTGTGAACCGTATAAGGATGTGATCTCATCTGTTTCCACTTCCACATGATATCTTTTGTGGTATCTGTCCTTGACTGCCTCCAATAAAGCCGGCATATCCTTTAAAGCATATTTATAATTTTCAGGCTGTGATGCAGCCTCGGTTACCGCATCCATAATGTGCCTGGCAGGCTTAAAATCCGGCGTGCCTACAGAAAAATTGTAAACCTTCTCACCTGACTGTTCTTTTTTGACCTTCATTTCATCCAGCACCTGAAAAATTCCCTCTTCATAATCTTTCATACGATCTGAAAACTGCATCTTCTGAAACCTCTCTTATCCATATATTCGGTATGATGACGCCCGCATCAAACCATTGGGCAGGCATCTTTTTCCTTGTGAGTTTGTCACATAAAGAAAGGACGCAGCCGGCGTCCCTTTCTGTCATTATAGCTTATGTCAGATTATTCTTTGTCTGCCGCAGCACTTTCCAGTGCCATTTCCTTTGCATCTTTCTTTTTGCGTAAGGTAATACCGATCGCAACCGCAACCGCTACTACAACAACGATAACCGCAAATACTAATAGATACGACAAAAAAGAATTTATAAATAAAATCAGATTGTTCATAAAAAACTCCTTGGATATTTGTAAAATGTAATCATGCACGCTCTATGTATCATCTATCTGATATTTTACAACGTCTCAATACAATCGTCAAGCAGATCACTGCCGTCCGCCGCTGTTGTAGCCAGTGTATCACATCTTTCATTTTCCGGATGTCCGTCGTGTCCCTTCACCCAATGAAAGGATACCTTATGTCTTTCCTTTGCCTTTAAAAGTCTCTTCCAAAGATCCACATTTTTAACAGCTTTTTTCTGACTGTTTTTCCAGTTGTTTTTCAGCCACGAATCAATCCAGTGCTGGTTAAACGCATCTATCACATATTTGGAATCGGAATACAGGTCCACCTCACAGGGTCTGTTCAAAGCTTCCAGTCCGATGATAACTGCCATCAGTTCCATTCGATTGTTGGTTGTCTTTTTGTATCCGGCACTGTATTCGCGTTCATGCAATACCCCCTGCGGATCAACATATTGTAAAATGGTGCCATACCCTCCCGGTCCGTCGGGATTGCCTCTGGCCGCACCATCTGTATAAATTGTCACCTTCATGTCTGTTCTCCTGTTAATTTTTCTGCCAGTCTGTGGGCATTGTCCGTAATCTCACGTTCAAAGCCAAATGCCTCCAAAAGCCTGATGGCATTTCTTCCCCTTGAGGGTCCATTTACCAGCCGGTAAGGGAAGGAAATCTGATCACCATCCACCATTTCCTCAAAATGATAATTGTCATATACATCTTTTAAATAGGTGGTAAGCTCCATATCATGTGTTGCTGCAAAGCATAGCACTCCCTGCTTGCTCAAAGCTTTTAACAGCTCGGTACTCGCACCGATCCGTTCCGCGGTATTGGTTCCTCTTAATACCTCATCGATTGTGCACAAAACAGGAATATCCGATGCCTTTACTGCATCAAAAATCCGTTTCATGGACTTGATCTCCACGATAAAATAACTGTCACCTTCCGATAAGCTGTCACGCAGAGCCATAGATGAATATATCCGGTAAAATGCTGCCTGATAGAAATCGGCGCAAACCGTACAGATTGACTGCGCAAGTAATGCATTTAAGGCAACCATTTTTAAAAATGTCGATTTACCGGATGCATTCGAACCGGTCAAAAGCATACAGCTCTTCTGGTCAACATCATTTTTAACCGGATCAGCGATTAACGGATGATACATCTGAGTGGCAGTATAACGCTTCTGATTCTTTTCACCCCAAAATTCCGGTATGGTATAGCAGGGTAAATATTCCCTGAAATAAACCATACTGATCTGCGCTTCCATCTCACCTGAAAGCTCGATCAATGCAATCATCTCATGCTTTTTTTCTTTGACAATATGAAGCATCGAATAAAACTTGATAAAGTCAAAGTGAAAGATCATCTTAAAATAGGACATCAACAGTTGGGAAAGATCACCTGCACCGGTCGATGCCGTATTTTCCAAAGCAAGGGAAGAGCCACGGCGAAATGCATCAAACTGTTTTTTGAGATCAAGGATCCGACTGTATTCTGCGTCAAATTCTTTTTGAAACGGCCTTGGCATATCCTGCATACCGTCCACAGCCTTTAAAGTCCTTACAAAACAGGAAAGACTCTCAAAATACGGTTCAATCTTGTTTTTCTTTATAAAATAAGTATAACCGTTATAAAACATCAGGAACACAGCCGGCAGTATAAAAATCGTTTTGACAAAAATTCCCAGCACAAGAAAAACAAGAATTCCGATATCTGCAATCCAGTCTGCGATACAGGAAGAGCCTTCCACCACATCCAGAAAATCAAGATACTGATACACTGTATATTTTCCGGTTTTGCCGACCCTGGACATCAGGGTCTGATAACGGACACAGTCTTCTTTGTGACCGGCAAGATACTCCATATGCTTTTTTCTTGATAAAAGGCTCTCTTCATCCATTGCCGGGAAACGAAGATAGCGGTACAACGCATCCTCTCCCGATGAAGATACCGTATAATCCATGCATCGGAATACCCGGTCCATATCCAGATCATTCCAGGTAATATCGTCTACACAAAAAGGAGCCTGTCCATCTTTATCATCGGTCTTTAAATGATATTCCACACTCTGTTTCAGAGTCTGAAACCGGTTATCCTCATATATCTTTTTAGAAGGCTGTCCGAAAAGCTGCATCCTTTTTTTATAAAACCAGGCACTGCTTCTTTTTTCTTCCAGCTTCCCATAGGCAAAGATACAGACAATCACAACCACTATGACAGCTATATAAGCCAAATATTCCAAATCTAATCCTCCTGATACAGACGCTTTGATATTTTTTCACATTCTCTGTATACATCTTCCGGATCTACGCCAATATGGAAATTACCGTCTTCATATAAAATCTTTCCATCGATCATGGTCATCTTAACATTTTGCTTGCTTCCGGCATATACAATATTTTTGGGGATATTGTGTACCGGCTGCATGTTGGGCATATGAAGATCAATCATGATAATATCTGCGTTGGAACCAACACTTAAGGTCTCGCAGTCAGAAAGCCCCATTGCCTTGGCACCGTTTACGGTTGCCATATACAATACATCATCCGCATCTGTGCTGGACGCATCCTGATCCCTGTATTTGGCAAGGCCCGTTACTAAAAACATTTCGCGGAACATATCCAGGCAGTTATTGCTTGCCGGTCCATCTGTTCCGATCGCCATCCGGATCCCTTCCTTTAAGAATCTGGAAGTCGGACAGATACCGCTTGCCAACTTAAGATTGGAGGCCGGATTGGTTACGGCTGTCAGGTCTCTTTTTTTCATAACGGCAAAGTCATCATCGGACATATGCACACAATGATAGCCGCCTCCGCCATAATCAAAAATACCAAGCTGATCAAATAAAACCGTGGGAGTCACTCCATATCGGTCCACACACTCCTTTACCTCTGATGCAGTCTCGGAATTGTGCATAAATACAGGTGCCTGATATTTGTGTGCCATTTGTGAAATACTCTCGAGCAGTTCTCTGGAACAGGTATATTCTGCATGAAAGCCCAGCATAAAGGAGGATAAGTCATTGCGGCCGTTTAATTTGACATAACGGTTTTCCAGTTCCTCCAAAGAAGGTCCGAATTTGTTGATGCCGCTTACCTGGACATTGCGCATGCCACATTCGGCAAAAGCATCCTGAATGGCATAGGGATCCAGATACATTTCCATAACCCCGGTAATACCACTTGTCAAATACTCCAATACGGCAAGCTTTGTCAGATGGTAGACGTCCTCATATCCCATCTTTGCTTCAATTGGGAAGATCTGTTTGTTGAGCCAGTCGGACAACGGCATATCATCTGCATAGGACCGCATCAGGGTCATCGCAGAATGGGTATGTGCATCTTTAAAACCGGGCATCAGCACATTGCCCTTGCAATCTATCTCTCTTTCCCATACGATCGGATCCTTGAGATTATCGGAAAAGACCTTCTCTATATCTGTTCCGTCTCCTACATATATGATACGGCTGCCCTGTACCCACAGCTCTCCTTCCAGAACGGAAATGGGCTGTTCCATAGTCAAAATCTTTGCGTTATAAAATCTTATGTTCATATAATTCCTTTCACAGTACCTCTTATTCAAGCATAGACGGACCAAATGATTCCGGTAAAAGCTCTGATAACAAAAATTCCCGGTAATCATTTACCCCGGTTGCTACTAAAACCGTCATTTTATCCGGATTGGCAAATTCCCACAATACCTGTCTGCATATGCCACAGGGAAATGCATAATCACTAACCGGCTGATCCTTTTTACCACCTACGATGGCCATTGCTTCAAAATGTGTATGTCCCTCACTGACAGCCTTAAAGGCAGCAGTCCTTTCTGCACATACCGTGCCTCCATACGAAGCATTTTCTATATTGCATCCCACAAAAATCGTATGGTCATCACATAAAATGGCGGCTCCCACACAATATCCGGAATACGGCGCATAAGCCTGCGTTCTGGCTTCAAAAGCCAGATGTATCAACTGCTTTTTGATTGTTTCATCCAACATCATAACACCCTCAGAATTTCTTGACAGATGCGGTCAACAGCTTTTTAAACTTGGGAGCTGCTTCATTGGCAGCCTGCTGTACCTCATCATGTGTAAGCGGTGTGGGACTGATCCCGGCCGCAAGATTGCAGACACAGGAAACTCCACAGATACGCATGCCGCAATGATTGGCAGCAATTGCTTCCACTACGGTGGACATTCCGACTGCATCAGCACCCAGTACGGATGCCATACGGATTTCCGCCGGTGATTCAAAGGATGGACCTGTAAACTGAATATATACACCCTCTCTTAAATCAATTCCGTTTTCTTTGGCTGCAGCTCTTATTTTATCCTGTAATTCGGCATCATATACATGACTCATATCCGGGAAACGAGTACCAAGCCTGTCTAAATTCGGACCGATCAGCGGATTGGGTACAAAGGTGGAAATATGATCTGTGATCATCATCAGGGTACCGGCTGAAAAGCTCTTATTAATCCCTCCGGACGCATTGGTCAGAAATAAAATTTCAGCCCCCATCAGATGCATCAGTCTGACAGGTAAAACAACATCTGAAATATCATAACCTTCATAATAATGAACTCTTCCCTTCATACATACCACAGGAACATCTTCTACATAACCGAAAATAAACTTGCCGGCATGTCCCGGAACCGTGGATACCGGGAAGCCCTTAATATCCTTATACTCTATTTCAGCCACTACGCGGATACTGTCCGCATAATCTCCCAGACCTGATCCAAGTACAATAGCTGCCTTCGGCACAAAATCCGTTATCTTACGGATACTTTTTAAACAATCTTCTATTTTGTCGTAAATCTCACTCAAAATAAGCACCCCTTTCATGGTTATAAATAGTAATCTGGACATTTCACAATTGCATTCAAAAACAGATACGTACATTATAACATAAAAGAGGTGTCTTGTAATTCTAAATTATAATACAGACAATACCGCCATTTGTATCATTGACAATTTTCTGCATTGAATCCTGTAATTTGATCTGGCTCTCATCCCCTATCATGGTCAGTTTATTCTGAATTCCGTCTTCCACAAGCTGTTCAATGCTTTTGCCAAAAATATTGGTTTCCCAGATGCTTCCGTTTTCTTTGTCCGCATCCTCAATATAGGCGATCAGATCCTCAGCCTGTTGTTTGGTTCCGACGATCGGTGCAATCTCCGTTTCAATATTGGCACGTATCAGATGTACGGACGGACTTTCCGCTTTCATTTTAACGCCATATTTGTTTCCATGCTTTATGACCTCCGGTCTGCCCAGGATGATCTCATCCCTTGAAGGCTTCATCACACCATAGCCCCTCTGCTTTACCATGGTAATTGCAGGTACAATTTCTTCATATGCCTCTGCCATTTCACGCAGTTTTTTTAATTCCTCAAACAACCGGTATTCGGATCTGATATCCTCTCCAAGCAGATCGCTTAAAAGCTCATAATAACACACATCCGAAACAGTAAGATCAATCTTGACACTTCCGTCTGCCATATTGATAGAATCGGTCTTGCATTTTTTGATATAATCCCCGGTCAGTTCAATCGGCTTGTCAATAATATCGCGCATACAATGATATTCATTCATCTTTTCTCTAAGTTTGGTTGTCAGCTCCATCTTTAACGGATGTGCAGACGGCAAAAGCTCCACAAAGCCCTGCATATAAAATTCGATTCTGGAAATCGGAAATTCCAGCAATATCTGATAAAGCAGCGTTTCCATGTCTTCTTTTTTTAATTGTGCCAGATTCATCGGCATGGCTGTAACCTGATACTTTTCAGTCAACTTTCGTGCCAGCTCAACCGCTTCCTCTGACTGTGGTCTTTGTGAATTGACCAGTACTAAAAATGGCTTTCCGACCGCCTTGTACTCCTCTATGGTCCTTTCCGTGGCAGGTATGTAATTCTGTGCCGGAATGTCGGTAAAGCTTCCATCGGTCGTTACCACAATACCAATCGTCGAATGATCATAGATCACCTTCTGCGTCCCGATCTCCGCCGCCCTGGTAAAAGGAATTTCTTCATCAAACCAGGGTGTCTTGACCATCCGCTCCTTTTCATTTTCCATATGCCCGCTTGCTCCGTCAACCATATATCCGACACAGTCGATCAGACGTACCTTGACATCCACCTGATCATTCAGGCGGATCGTAGCTGCTTCCTTCGGTACAAATTTCGGCTCCGTTGTCGTAATCGTTTTTCCGGCAGCCGACTGTGGCAGTTCATCCGTAAGCAGTTGTTTTAAATAGTCATCCTGCATGAAAGGAAGTACACAAGTATCCATAAATCTCTTTATAAACGTTGATTTCCCGGTCCGCACAGGCCCGCCAACACCCAGATACAGTTCTCCGCCCGTACGTACCTTTATATCATTGTACAACTGATAATTGTCCATGCAATAACCCCCTTGTATATTCTTGTAAAAGATATGCAGCAGCTTTTTCAAATATGCATTGACCGTTTACAATATCACCGGTTGCATGATACAATAAGACCGTTTAATAACAAGAAAATAATTGGAGATGCAAAATGAGTATTTATACAAAGAAAAAAGAAGCCGTGATTTCATTTGAAATATTCCCACCGAAAAAGGATGATGAATTTGAAAGCGTATATGCTGTTGTAGAAAAATTAAGTGAACTTCATCCGGCCTTTATTTCCGTCACATACGGTGCCGGTGGGAGCCGTTCCAAAAAAACAGTCGAGATCTGTGATTATATTCAGAATAAACTCGGCATCACAGCCCTTGCCCACCTGACCTGTGTCGGCAACAAAAAAGAGGATATTGATGGCGTATTAAATCAGTTAGCAAATGCTAACACTGAGCATATTCTGGCTCTACGCGGCGACCGTCCCGCATATATGTCGGATGAACAGTATGAAAGCCGTGATTTCGCCTACGCAAGCGAACTGATCACCTATATCAAATCACAGAAACCGGAATTTCATATCTCCGGTGCCTGCTATCCGGAAAAACACTTTGAAGCAATGAGCAAGCGTGCCGATCTTGCCAGGTTAAAGGACAAGGTTGCATGCGGATGCGAGGATCTGATCACACAGCTTTTTATGAACAATGATGTATTTTATGAATTTCAGGAAAACTGTCTGGCAAACGGTATTACCGTTCCGATCCATGCCGGTATCATGCCGATCACATCCGTAAAGCAGGTTGCGACCAGCATTTCCTTATCCGGCACTTCTATTCCAAAGGCTTTTTCCGATATTGTTGCAAGATATGGTGAAAATCCCGAAGATATGAGAAAAGCCGGTATTGACTATGCGATCCGCCAGATCATGGATTTACAGGAATATGGTGCAGACGGCATTCATATTTATTCCATGAACAAACCAAAAACAACAGCTGAGATTGTCAATGCATTAAAATAACAATATCTACCCTGTGGAACAATAAAGACATACGGCGATAATCAAATAACAGCAGAATCGAAAAAGAAAAAGTGCCATCTGTCAGTCCGGTAAACAGCTCTGACAGCATGGCACCTTTTATTTTTATAAAATCCGGTAAATCATTCCTCTTCCCAGGCCAGCGTACTCGCTTCGCTTCTTTTATCACGGAACATCAGATCCTTTACTGCTTCACTGGCAGCCTTACCCTGGAATAAAATTTCATTGACTTCTTCTACAATCGGCATGGAAATATTGTATTTTTTGCCAAGACCATATGCGGCTTTCGCAGAATATACTCCTTCCACGATCATCTTCACTTCTTTCATGGCTTCTTCATAAGTATATCCCTGACCGATCAACTGACCTGCCTTACGGTTTCTGGAATGCTTGGATGAACAGGTAACGATCAGATCTCCGATACCGGTCAGTCCGGTAAATGTCTCTATCTTTCCTCCCATGGCAACACCAAGACGTGCTATTTCGGCAATTCCTCTGGTGATCAGGGCTGCTTTGGTATTGTCACCGCAGCCTAAACCATCTGCCATACCGGCTGCAAGAGCAACCACATTTTTTAAGGCGCCTCCTAGCTCAATGCCCAGCATATCAGGACTTGTATATACTCTTAATACATCCGACATAAATGCATTCTGGATGTATTCTGCCGTTGTCTTTTTTCTGGCACCGGCAACAAGTGTTGTCGGCATATCCTTACCAACCTCCTCTGCATGAGAAGGACCTGACAGTACCGCAACTGTTGCCTGCGGAATCTCCTGCTCGATAATGTCAGTCAGTGTCATATAAGTCACATCTTCAATCCCCTTTGCAACATTTACGATCAGCTGGTCCTGTTCCACAAAAGGTGCCATGGACTTTGATGTACTGCGGGTAAAGGGTGAAGGAACTGCCAAAACAAGCATATCCTTTCCTTTAATTGCCAATTCCAGATCAGTTGTAAATACAATGCTCTCCGGCAGCTTCACACCGGGAAGCTTTAATTCATGCTCCCTCTTTTCGGATAACATCTTAATTTCATCTTCCATAATGGACCACACAGTCACATTGTGTCCGTTTCTTGCAAGAGTCCTTGCCAATGCGGTTCCCCAGCTTCCGGCTCCAATCACACTATAGTCTGCCATATCATCATACCTCCAAAATTATCAACCGGCAAATTCCGGTTTTTAGTCATTTGACAAATTGTCTGTTTATCTTTATTTTTGTACAGGCGTATCCGGTTTATTTTTCTTTATCAGATAAGTCTTTCGTTCATTACCATGGATCAGACGGTCAATATTGCCTCTGTGACGGTAAAAAGCCATAATAAGCATCAGTATGGCGATCACATACATTTCCGTACAATAGGCCTGCGGCATATGATACATTCCGGTCTGTCCGCCGATAACCAGCGCGATGACAAAGGCCACATACATACATAGTGATCCAAGTGATACATAATGGGTACAGAAAAATGTCACAAAGAAGGTACCGGCAACCATCACAAAGGACAGCCATCCCATACCAACGGAAATACCTCCGGTAGCCATAATCCCTTTTCCGCCTTTAAAACCCATATAAAACGGAAAGTTGTGACCAAGCACCACACCGGCACCGGTATATAGACGTAAAAGCGGCTCCATCTGTGCATAGCTGCCATTGTGAAACACAAAGTAAATGATCAACATCGGAACAATGGCCTTTACCGCATCCATAACAAAACAGATAGCCCCTGCCTTTTTTCCGAGAACACGCAGTGCATTGGTCGTTCCGGAATTACCGCTTCCCTGGCTTCTGATATCAATTCCGTGTATTTTTCCCAAAATAAATGCTGTCTGGATCAATCCAAAACAATATCCAATCAATATACATAAAACTCTTACCATGACTTGTTATTCCTTCTTTATTCTGTAATTTATGCATCCTTATCCTTGCGTTCCCGGATAATAAAGTGTAACGGTGTTCCACGGAAACCAAAAGACTGCCTGATCTGATTTTCGATATAACGCTGATAAGAAAAATGCATCAGATATTTTTCATTTACAAAAATAACAAACGTCGGTGGCTTGACAGAGACCTGTGTAATATAGTACAAACGCAGTCTCTTTCCCTTATCTGTCGGTGGCTGCTGCAATGCAACGGCTTCCATCATGATCTCATTTAAAACACCTGTTCCGACACGCAGTGTCTGGTTTTCGATAACCATATCAATGGTCTCATATAATTTGTTGAGACGCTGTCCGGTTTTGGCTGAAACAAATATAATCTCCGCATAAGGCATAAATGATAAGGTATTGCGGACATTTTCCGTAAACCGGTAGATGGTCTTGTCATTTTTTTCAACAGCATCCCATTTATTAACAGCAACAATGATACCCTTTCCTCTGTCATGGGCAATCCCAGCAATCTTGGCATCCTGCTCGGTCACACCTTCGGCTCCGTCAATGACAAGGACGACTACGTCTGCTCTTTCGACCGCACTGACAGTACGGATGATCATAAATCGCTCCAGCTCTTCCTTGATCTTATTTTTACGGCGAAGGCCTGCCGTATCAATGAAAATATATTCTTTTCCATTATATTTAACAGCGGTGTCCACGGCATCCCTTGTCGTTCCGGCAATATCCGAAACAATCAGTCTGTTTTCGCCGATCAGTTTGTTGATAATGGAGCTCTTTCCGACATTAGGCTTGCCGACAATGGCAATCCTCGGTCTGTCATCCTCTTCCTCTTCTCCGCTTCCTTCCGGAAACATGGCAACGACCTCATCCAGAAGATCGCCAATACCCATCTGGTTGGCTGCGGAAATCGGATGCGGATCACCAATACCCAGATTATAAAATTCATATACATCAGCCATCATTTTTTCAAAGCTGTCAACCTTATTGACAACCAGTAAAACAGGCTTGTGACTGCGTCTGAGCATATCTGCCACTTTGGCATCCGAATCTACCAGTCCCTGCTTGACATCCACCATAAACAAAATGACATCAGCCGTATCGATTGCAATCTGTGCCTGCTCACGCATCTGGGACAAAATAACGTCATTGCTGTCCGGCTCAATACCACCGGTATCGATCAGTGTAAAATTGTATTTTAACCAGGATACATCTGCATAAATACGATCTCTGGTAATGCCCGGGGTATCCTTAACAATAGAAATTCTGGAGCCGGCCAATGCATTAAACAATGTAGACTTTCCAACATTGGGGCGTCCAACTACCGCCACAATGGGTTTGATATTTTTACTCATATTTAATCCTCTTATTTCTGACTGCCTGTCTGTAATTCAGGCATTTAAAACAGTTTCAACAAAATCCTGCCCGCTTGATTTTACAATATCCACCCGAACTTGTAAAGCTTCTTCCAGCTGGGGCACCGTAATATCATCCAAAAAGTAGTTTTCTCCACTTCGTAAAACATTTTGCGGAAGCAGAAGCTTATCTCCAAGCGGAAGGTCTTTAAGCTGTGCGATCAGATCCTGCCCGGTAAGAAGTCCCGATACGGTAATCCTCTCTCCGAAAAAATCATTGCGGATCGCAACCACATTGAGATCAAGCCACTCAAAGGCTTTCATCATCTGAGCAGCCAGATCACAGATTGTCCGGTATGCAAGCTTTCCGGTTGCCAGAGTCAGCCGCCTGGTCTTTCCATCTGACAAATCCCTGTATAATTTCTTTTGATGTACTGCCGTCTGCATTGCTTCTTTAAATTCATCTTTTAAAAGTGTCAGCATCCCAACACCGTTTTCTAACTGCAGGTATCCGTCATACCGTTCCTCTGACGGCAGTTCCTCTTCGGCAAGCAGATACCATTCGTCGGAGGCATGGATAAAATGCATGCCATATTTTTCATACATATAATCCTGCCATTTTTTAATCAGACCAATAACCTCTTTGGCATCCTCTTTGGTAAAGGGTTCCAACGGATACAGCCCCTCTCTGTATTTGGACAGTCCGACCGGCACCACAGAAACACTCTGTAGGCACGGATAATATTTGGTGAGCTCCCGGATGCTGAAATCAAGCTCCCTGCCATCATTGATACCTTTGCACAGAACAATCTGTCCGTTCATCTCAATCCCGGCTTCATAAAAGAGATCTACTTTTTTGAGGGCATCCCCTGCGAAACGGTTATGAAGCATCATACACCTTAGCTCCGGGTTCATCGTCTGGAATGAAATATTGATCGGTCCCAGGTGATATTTGATGATCCGGTTGACATCATGTTCACTCATATTGGTAAGGGTCACATAATTACCCTGCAGAAAGGAAAGTCTGGAATCATCATCCTTGAAATACAGTGTTTCCCTCATTCCTTTTGGCATCTGATCTATAAAGCAAAAAATACATTTGTTGTGGCAGGACCTGTAATCATCCATCAGTCCGTTTTCGAATTCGATACCAAGATCTTCCTGCTCATCCTTGTCAATTTCCAAAAGCCACTCTTCGCCATTAGGCTTTTGGACCAATACTTCGATATATTCCTCCTGTATCATAAACTGATAATCAAAAATATCTTCAATCTCTTCATCGTTTATCTTTAAAAGAATATCCCCCGGTTCGATCTCCATTTCCCAGGCAATACTTCCTTCGTCTACTTTTTTAATAACATGCTCTGTCTTTTTCATAAAACTACCTTTTGAACCTGACATCTTTTCTAATTCATACTCCATCTATTTTACTAGAATTTCCTTGACGTGTCACTAGCAGAATGATAAATTAAGTACGAAAGAAATATAAGGTTTTCCTTATAATATCATTTTACGGAGGATAGTAATGCCCAATTTAGCCGCACTCGAAAATGCGATGCCGGTAGCTCCACTTAAAATAATCGCTACAGACAGTTGCATGGATTTTGCAAAAAAAGCAAATAATTATTTAGTGGATTTTCGCTCCAATACCAACAGTCAGTTAAGAAATGACCCTGCTTTTCAGGAATATGCCGAAGACAACTACATTTTAGACGCCAAATGCCCCCGGTTCGGTTCCGGTGAAGGAAAGGCTGTCTTAAATGAATCCGTTCGCGGCAAAGATTTATTTATCATGGTTGATGTCTGCAACCACAGTTTGACCTATACAGTCAACGGCTTTGTCAATCACAAATCTCCCGATGACCACTATCAGGATTTAAAACGACTGATCGCAGCCTGCAACGGAAAGGCACACCGCATCAATGTCGTAATGCCGTTTTTATATGAGGGACGTCAGCACAGACGTACAGGCCGTGAATCATTAGACTGTGCTTACGCATTAAAAGAGTTAAGCGATATGGGCGTTAAAAACTTTATTACTTTTGATGCACATGATCCGCGTGTAGCCAATGCTGCACCGCTCAATGGGTTTGATAACTTTACTCCTCCTTATCAGTTTATCCGTTCCTTGCTCAGACATGAAAAAGATCTGGTCATCGACAAAGATCATATGACCGTTATAAGCCCTGACGAAGGTGCACTTGACCGTGCCGTATACTTCTCCTCTGTTTTAGGTGTTGATACCGGTATGTTTTATAAGCGCCGCGATTATTCAAGGGTTGTCAATGGCAAAAACCCGATCGTGGCACATGAATTTTTGGGGGATAGCTTAAAGGGACGTGATGTCGTTGTCATTGATGATATGATCGCTTCAGGCGGAAGTATGATAGATACCGCCAAGCAGATCAAACAGATGGGTGCCAAACGTGTATTTATCTGCTGTACTTTCGGATTGTTTACGGAAGGCTTCAAATCCTTTGACAACGCTTATGAAAAAGGTTATTTTGACCGGGTTGTATGTACAAATCTGACATATCTTCCCCCGGAAATATACGAAAAGCCCTATTTTGTAGAGGCTGATATGAGTAAATTCACTGCCAGTATCATTGATTTTATGAATCACGATCTTTCCATGGGTAATGTTTTGACACCTACCCAGAAGATTCAGGAAGTACTCCGTGTCTACAACGAAAAAGGAATTATTGATTAATCTTCGGTATTGTATACAGGATATAAATCAATGCTGATACTACTATTGATATCAGTATTTAACAAAATTATTAAAACCACATTTTATCCAATTATAAAATGTGGTTTTTTATTGTTATTCCATCATACTGATTTATAATATCATTTTCAAAATCCATATATTATTTATCATTCACAGATCATCAGAAATGCTCCCAGATTTCCTCTCTTACCGTGGGATGCCCTGTGAGAAAACAGATAATCTTTATTGCAGCAGGTGCAGATATCCGTCACTTCTATGTGTTCTTTTAAAAGACCGGCCTTTAACAAGGTATGATAACAGGCTGCCCATAAATTGAGCTGGTATTTTCCGTTTTCTTTTTTATAATAAAGCTCTTTTAACAGCTCATCCCCATAGCCATGGCCATCTTTATCTGCACTGCCAAATACCTTATCAAATTCCAGTATGACATCCTCGCTGACCTCATAGCAGTCCTGACAAATGGACGGAGCAATGGCTGCATAGATATCCTGTGGTCCGGATCCGTAGGTTTCCTGCATTTTACGGACTGTTTTCAAGCTGATCTCTGCGACAGTTCCTTTCCAGCCGGAATGACACAGACCGATTGCTTTTTTTACCGGATCAATCAGAAAAATCGGAACGCAGTCTGCATAAAAGGTAGACAGGACAAGACCTTTTTCATTGGTGATCAGACCGTCAACATCATGGTATGTGATTTCTGTGGTAAGGCCACAGCCCGCATCCTCTTTTGTCACCACGCGGATATGATCGGTATGAGTCTGGTCCGATAAAACAAACCGGTCACACTGCGTGTCCAGCACATCTGCAATGATTTCAAAATTTTTGAAGACTGCTTTTGCATCGTCGCCTCTGGTGAAGCTTAAATTCATCGATGCATAAATTCCCGTGCTCACGCCTCCTAATCTTGTCGAAAACAGATGCCGGAAGCCGGAAAGCTTTTCTAAATTGCGAAAAGTCAGATATTCCACATCGCCCTTTTTATGCTGAACCATCGTCGGCTGCTTTCTCTCTTTCCGGATAACAGGATAATAATCATCCTCTTTATAACCACCCTCTTTGTATTCTGCCATTTCTATCCTCCTATGAAAGTAAATGCATCTCTGATCCACACAATTTCGTCTCCACATATGGAAATTACATCAAATCGGCTCGGATGCTCCATGGGAATGTGATAAAAAGAAAAATAAAACATTGCGATCCTGCTGATCTGTATCTGCTTTCTTCTTCCCACCGCTTCCTGCGGATACCCTTTTCTTGTGTTTTTTCGATATTTGACCTCAAAAAAAATCAAAATACCATCCTGTAAACCAATAATATCAATTTCGCCCTGCCTGGTCCTAAAATTACGTTTTAAGATACGCACACCCTGTTTTTGCAGATAAAGGCAGGCCTTTTTTTCATAAGCGTTTCCTATCTCTCTGTCATTTTGCATCTATTGCTCCTATGCAAAATCTCTCCGGTTCATCTATCCGATTATCATAATCTTAATCCAGTAAAGTATGAGTAAATGTACCGGATAAAACAGATAAAAGACATATTTCAGTTTCAGCCCGCGCCTGCCATTGTATCGATGTACAAGATAGACATCGAAAAAGCTGGTAATCTCCATAGGCTGGCAAGCCGTCATAATCGCGCATCCGGCAGTCATGGCCACAGTATTGGACTTTTTACGGAACTGATAAATAAATGCTATGGCAGCGACCCCCACGATGCCATAATCCGGTTGTATCAGTATTGCCAGTAAAATGGCTGCCAGAACCACAGACAACCTGAAATACCACCACTGCTTAAACTGCTCTAATCCCCAGATTGTCAACAGTCCGATCAAGAGTGTAAAGTACACATTTTGATTGTGAAATTCAGGTCGGAAATCTGTCGAGAAGCCCAGCGCCATATCAAAGGGTATTTCTGAAATCAGGGCAAATAAAAACAGGCGTAATGCATATTTTGCCCTGTTTTTTGTATAGAAAAAGCCCTCTACCAGCAAAAAGCAGAATAACGGAAATGCAAGCCGGCCGATCAGTCTCATGACCATATCGATCCAGAAAATAATCGTAAGCTTTGTAAAGCCTGCTGCAAAAATTGCAGAAAAATCAATTCCATTGTCATAAAAACCGGCATTTAACAGATATCCGTCCAATACAACCGCAGCGATATGATCGATCAACATTGTGACAATGGCAATCAGCTTTAACGTACTGCCGGTAATTCCCTTTTTCTCCATATTGTCAATACTTATCCTTTCCATAAATATCCATAGAATATCCTTCTTGATATCTTTCATAAATATTTTTTCAATATCTCTTATCGGCCTTCTACACTTTTTAACACCGTCAGTTAATGATGTTTACCCGCTTTATCCATCTTTTCTTTTATATGATCCATCCGGTCTACAAATACCAAAATCTCCGCAACGGCTTCATATAGCTGTGGCGGTATCATGTCGCCGATTTCCAATTTGGAAAGGGTATCCGCAAGCTTATCATCCCGATGTATCGGTACATCGGCTTCCTTCGCCTTTTCAATAATACGCTCCGCCAGGACTCCGGTTCCGGAAGCAATGACCTTGGGTGCATCATCAACCGGATCATAAGATAAGGCTATGGCCTGTTTTTTGTTTTTCTTTTTCTGTTCCATATACAGTACCTCTTATGCCCTTGCATCAAATGACACTTTGGATATCGGCACGCTTCCTACCCCCAGCTGCTTTTCCATTTCCTGAATCACACTTGTCTCTTCATCCGAAACAGACACAGTTGACTGTAAATGATAGCCTCTCTTTTGAAGCCTCTCATCAAGCCATCCGATATTCTGCTCGATCAGATCAAGGACTTCATCATCACGCACCTTAAAATTGGTTGTAACATGGTCATCACGCATCGTCACATAACAGTCAACACTTCCTAAATGATCCATATCAAGGTGCAGATAGGCACTGACTGTACCGTCCTTGGCTGCAAGACTCTTTTTATTGCTATATACATAAAGGTCGCCATTTGCATTTTGTCCACTCATTTTCAATGGAATCTGTATATAGGTAAAGGTCTGGTTTAACTGGTTGATAAAATCAATATTGCCGGAAAGCTGCCCTGCCTTTTGTGTCAGAGCACTCTCTTTTCCGGTTGTCACCTCCAAAAGCTGTGACAGCTGCGCCGTCTGGGTCCGAAGCCTGCCGTAATAGGCCTCTACTTTTTCTTTATCGGCTACCCCCTCCGGTTTTAACAGCCAGTTTTCTTCAAGCTTTTGTTTTATGAGCTGTCCGATGGAAGGCTCGGAAAGAATTTTACTGTCTATCTTGTGATGTTCAAAAAGGTTTGCGATCAATTTCAGGGCATCATCCTCAGTCTCCGGCATTTTAAAAACAGGCGCGGCCGGATTATCTCCATTTCCATCTTTTTCCGCGATCAGATAATCGGATATCAATTTGGAAATATCGGAAAGCTGTGACGAAACCGCATAGCTTTTTTCTCCGGGATTGTCTGCCGGCATAGAGTATCCCCCGGATACGTCTGCCTGCGTCTGCATAATTTCTCCATGATCTGTCGGCATATCCGTTATTTCCGTGGCTGCTGTACCGGGTAAAAACAGGTCCACGACCTGTCGAAACAGCGTGGCAGCCTGATCCGGTGACTTTATGGAAAGCCCGGGCATCACATTTTGCAGTTCATCGGTAATGTCTCCGATTCCTTCCATCAGCTGATGATTCATCGAATCATACATTTTGAGATTTGCCGCATTCAGCTCATTGATTGACAGATTCATATTGGAAAGTCTGACAGCCGTACCGGCATCTATATCCGGATTGACCATGATCTCCCGATACATATTCATCAAAGATCCTTTGTCAATGCTCATTCCCTGCTTCATCATCTGACCGACCATCGCTGTCGTTGTCTCATTGATAGGCAATGATGCCGCCTGCAACGCATTTTCTATATTTTTACTTGCTCCCATGACATTGGTAAATAAGGGATTTAACGTAATTTGATTGTTGTGGTTGGATTGGACCAGAAAAGAAACTACAGCTCCGGAATTTAGCGATACATCCTGCTTTAAGGATGCCATAAGCACGGATTCATCCGCAAGCTTAATGGTGATCGTCCCATCCTCTGTCGAAACCACGGTCCCGGTAATACTGCTCCCCGGCTGTAAGCTGGCAAGCGCCACCTGACGGTTGGCCGAAGCTGTGAGAGCTTCTTTGGAATCAGATGTGTTATAAACCTGATCGGTCGTATTTTGATTTTGAAATAGTCCGGATAGATGAAAATTCATAAACCATTCCCTAACCTATTCTGTATCACAAAAATGCTTGATAAATGTCTTTCTGTGGATTTTGCATGGACCATATGTTTTTAGTGCTTCAATATGCTTAGCACTTCCATAGCCCTTATTGGACGCAAAATCATACTGCGGATACTGTAAGGCCAGCTCTTCCATCAGCCGGTCCCTTGTAACCTTGGCTACGATACTGGCTGCACCTATGGATATGCTCTTGGCATCTCCCTTTATGATCGGAACCTGCTTTATCGAAACCTTTGGTATGGTAACAGCATCGTTTAATAATATATCGGGTGTTACACTCAATTTATCAAGTGCTTCCCTCATAGCTTCATAGGTCGCATTGAGAATATTGATCTCATCAATCCGTTTTTCGGATGCATACCCGATTCCAACAGCCACCGCCTTGTCCATGATCTCATCATATAATTCTTCACGCATTTTGGCTGATAGTTTTTTGGAATCGTTGATATATTTAATCTTACAGTCCTTTGGTAAAATAACCGCTCCTGCCACAACCGGTCCTGCCAACGGTCCCCGGCCGACTTCGTCAATTCCGCAGATATAGCCATATCCGGCATATTCTTTTTCAAAGCGGCTGATCTCTTCTAACCGTGCATACTCCTTTTCCAGATCAGCCATTTTCCGGCAGGCCTGTGCACAAAGGGCGGCAACACCGCTTCTTGTATCACTTCCATAGGTTTCCACAAATGAAAGCAATTCATCATCCTTACAATGCTTTAATTTATCTTTAATTGCTGCTATTGATTCACTCATATATATTTCCTGTACTTTCTTTTGTATAGCCGGATTTACAAGATGCCCAATGACCTTCTTACCTGATCCTTCCAAAGGCAGAAAACGGATAAATCCGTAAAAAAGCCTTACCGATGATCTGGCTGCCCTTTATATTGCCAACGCTGACAAAACGGCTGTCTGAGCTGTCATTGCGATTGTCTCCCAGTACAAAATATTCATCCGCGCCCAGGGTGATACCATCCCTTGCAAGACCCGGATCCTCTATGACTTCCTTACCATATGCTTCCATCAGAAGCTCATCATTGATATAAATACTGCCCGTATCATCTATCCGGACCGTTTCACCGGGCAGACCGATGATCCGCTTGATAAAATACGTCTTGTCTGCATACTGATATGGAAAAACCACCACATCAAACCGCTTGGGATCATGCAGGCGGTAGGAAAGCTTGTCAACAAGCAGATTGTCCTGATCGGATAAGGTCGGCTCCATGGAATGTCCCATCACAACCGTCCTCTGCCCGACATAACGCACCACAAGCAGGGTCAGGACTAAAACCACCAGAATATAAATACTGAAATTTAAAATGCTTTTTAAAAAATGTTTCAAACTATTCCGGCCTTTCCAAACTAATTCTCATAATCCTGCCACTCCTGAAATCATCCAGTAAAAAGGAAGCTGCCTTATCAAGATCCAGCTCATCGCCTTTTTTGTAGCATTTGCGGTATTCGGCAATCCGGTCAAGTACCCTGATCCGGTCAGACAGATCGTCAATCTCATATCGTTTCTTTAAGGCATCCGGATAATGGTCATTGAAAAATGAGATCAACTCTAAAGAAAGCTCCTGTACATTGAGAATTTCATCATTAATGGAACCGATAAAAGCTAACTTCTTTCCGACTTCCTGATCTTCAAATTTGGGCCATAAAATTCCGGGAGTATCCAGTAATTCCAAAGTCTTGCTCAGCCTGATCCACTGTTTGCCCTTGGTAACACCCGGCTTGTTGCCTGTCTTGGTACAGGCTTTTTTGGCAAAAGAATTGATAAATGTCGATTTGCCTACATTGGGGATTCCAACAACCATGGCACGGACAGGACGGTTGATAATGCCACGCTTTCTGTCTCTTTCGATCTTTTCCCTGCAGGCTTCCAGAACAATATTGTTGATTGCCTTCATGCCATCGCCGTTTCGCGAATTTAATGCTAAAACATGGTAATCCTGACCTTCAAAATAAGTCTTCCACGCTTCGGTACACCTAGGATCCGCCAGATCGGCTTTATTTAACAAAATAACACGTGCCTTATTTTTGCTTAATGCATCAATATCCGGATTTTTGCTGGATAAAGGAATACGGGCATCCACAAGCTCGATCACAAGATCGATCAGCTTGATATTTTCCTCCATCATTCTCCTGGCCTTTGTCATATGACCGGGATACCATTGATAATTCATACTATTTCCTCACTTTATTTTTCCATCAGACCCATTCCCAGATGATCCGATGCCATATGGAACCAGACCTTGCCTACTATTGCACTTTTATTGACCGGACCTATATTACCGGAACGGCTGTCCTCACTGTTGTTGATATTGTCTCCAATGACAAAATACTCATCATCCTCTAACGTCAATTCATTTTCCAGAATACCGGCATCGGCAATCTTGTCAAGCTCAACGCCGTCATATGGCTCACCATTTACATACAAAACGCCGCCAACAACAGAAACCGTATCTCCGGGCTTGGCTGCAATCCTCTTGATATAATAATGCGTATTCTGGTTGCCATTGGGCCAGAATACAATGGTGTCTCCCACACTGGGAGATAAAAGCCTGTAAATAAAACGGTCAACCAAAACCTCCTGTCCATTGTAAAGCGCAGGCTCCATGGAAACTCCAAGCATACTGGTCTTCATCCCGATTGAAAAAACGAGCACAAATGCCACCAAAACCGAAGCAGCGATCAAAAAAACATAGTTCCAGATTTCTTTGATAATACTGGCACTGATCTTTTTCTTTTTTTGGCGGAAACTCAATCCTTTTCTTCTAGCCATAATACTCAAACCTATCTTTTATCTATATAAAGTCTAATCAATAACTTTTCGCACTGAAATTATTATACTTCATAAAAAAGCAAGGGGACAAGTACTTTCGTATTTGTCCCCGCATTTCTGAACTATTTAACTAATTCTTTTACTTTTGCTTTCTTACCTACTCTGTCTCTTAAGTAGTAAAGTTTTGCACGTCTTACTTTACCCTGTCTTACGACTTCAACTTTTTCTACGTTGGGGGAATGTAAAGGCCATGTCTTTTCAACGCCTACGCCGTTAGATGCTTTTCTAACTGTGAAGGTCTCACGATTTCCACCGTTCTGTCTCTTAATAACAGTACCTTCGAAAATCTGGATTCTTTCGCGGTTTCCTTCTTTGATCTTGCCGTATACTTTAACAGTATCACCGACAGAAAACTGAGGAACTTCTGCTTTTAACTGTGCTGCTTCGATCTCTTTAATGATATCGCTCATTGTGTATATCTCCTTCCGTATTGGATGTTCTTAATACGATCTGTAACAGAGGACCATCTCTTTTCACAACGTGAATAGTTTACCATAATGCCAATTGTAATGCAAGTACTATTTTTATATTTATCGCTGTCCGCAGGTCTTTGTTATACCTTCGCAACTTTTGATCAGCTCTTTACAGCTTTTATCGATCATGCCGTCCGTTTCTTTTTTCTGCATCCAAGTAATAGCAATCCCAGAGCTGCACATATTAGAATCACTGCGATCATAAGAAGCAGATCCGATGCGGATAAGCTTTCTTTAAATAAAACCGGCAGCACATGCTGCATCTGCTTCGGATATTTTGTGATCAGAACCGACAACAGATTGTTCAAAAAATGCATACACATGGAAGTAACAATACTTCCGCTCTTATAAGCTGCATAGGTCAGTCCGAAACCGATAATTCCGATCGTAAACATCTTGATCAGGCTCATATGATAGGCTGCAAACAACAATGTCGTAACCAAAACCGCGATCACACCGGTGCATTTATTTTTGAGGGTCCCCATGACAAAGCCACGGAACAACAATTCCTCTCCGATCGCCGGCATCAATGCGACAACCAGGATCAATACCACAGCAGGCTGGCTTGTCAGCATATCATCCAACTGCGTCAGTCCGTCTGCACTTTCCGGAAAAAACGGAACCAGCAGGACACCAATGATCATGGCACATAAAAATGCCGCAATTCCGAATAAAACACCTCCTGCAACCTGACTTACTCCGGGCTTCTTTATCGAAAACAGCTTTTTAGCATCTGCCTTCATATACCACGCATACAAAACCGGGCACAATAAAATGATAAGCTGCTGTATCACCACTCCGCCAAAGCCCCATTTGATCTGTGCAAAGGAACCAATATAAAAAATCAGCAGTAAAACCAGACACAATAACAGGATCAGATCACCGTATCCGGGCATCTGTTTTTCCTTCATCTCACTTCGTCGGGTAAATATCCTGACACTGCTTAATCCCTCGGAAAACAGAACTGCTTCACTATTGTAAATCTTTCCTAAGATCAGGATGGCCAAAAGACTGTATGCTACGTTGGAAAACAAAACAATCGCAAACAGGCCGTAATTGTATTGAAACTGGAATAATCCCTCCACTAAAAGTGCCACATTGACGATCGGAATGGCCGCTGTCTGCGCCGTAAGCTCCAGATCCGGTATCATGGCTGCATAACTGCCAAACATAAAGATCAGCATCACCGGTGTCACATAGTTGTTGGCCTCTTTGAAGTTTTTGGCAAACACACAGGTGCACATACACACAGCCGTTACCAATAGGGCAAAAAACACCATAACAACCAGCGTAAATAAAATTCCCGGTATAAAGGTTTCATAGTGGATTTCCAGATTGATATCTTCAGCTAAGGACATGGAGCTTGATACCAGAAATGCCATGGCTCCGCCCATCGAAAACACATTGAGTATGGCCGATGCACATGCAATACAGGAAACAGCCAGAAACTTACTCATGATCATTTCAAAATTGGTGATCGGAAGTGTCAAAAGCGTCTCAAGCGTTCCTCTCTCCTTTTCTCCTGCCGTCACATCAATGGACGGATATAAAGCTCCCAGCAAAATCATGGTCACAATGAAAAACGGGATAATGGAACCGATCATATTGCCCACGGATTCTTCTGTGGATGAAAGATCCTCCCCTTCATAATGGATGGGATTTAACAGATAGTCCGCATCCAGTCCGGCCTCATCGATTCGTTCCTTTTGAAGCTCTTCCCGGTAAATTTCAAAGGCATCGGTCAATGCATCAAGCGCTGTATTGGACCGGTCCTTTGCAGACAGATAGCATAATGAAATCCTGCCGTCGGATGCTTTACTCACATATATATCTATATCTCCGGCTTCCAGAGCCTTTTTACAATCTGATTTTTGTACAATTTCAAGCTTATAACTGAGCTTATCCGGATTATTTTCGATAATATCCGCGATTTTTGCTGCCAGCTCATCCTCTTCATCAAAGGCGACAAGATATGTCTTTTCTGCCTGACTGTTCATCACGGAGCTCATTAAAAATGTCATTCCGATGATCAATAACGGATAAATGATGATCGGCACCACAAGCATCATAAACAAGGTCTTTTTATCACGCAGAATATCTGTCAGCTCACGCTTAAACAAAGTAAACATTCTTTTAGTATTCATGCTTTTCGACCTCCTCCATGACACAGTGAAAGGCATCCCTTAAAGAGCTTACCCTGCATTCCTCCATGATCTGATCCGGACTTCCGTCCTTTACAATCTTTCCATGATAGATCATCAATATACGGTCACACAAAAACTGTGCTTCTTCCAGATAATGCGTCGAATATAATACCGTTTTTCCTTTGTCTTTTTGTGCCTTCATAAAATTGACAATGGCATCTGCGCTTAAGATATCCAGCCCAAGTGTCGGTTCATCAAAGATGTAAAGATCCGGATTGTGGATCAGACATCTGGCAATGGATGCCCGCTGGGTCTGACCGGTAGAAAGCTTTTCAATCCGGTTATCCAGAAAAGAAGACATATCCAGTACGCGGGATATCTCCGCAATCCTTTGTTCCGCCTCATCACGGGGTATCTCATAAATATCCGCAAGCATATAAAGCATCTCTCTTGTACTCATTCTGTGATAGAGCCTGGTATTTCCGGACAGGTATCCGATTGCTCTTTTATACTCTACCGGATCGGTAATCAGCTTTCCTGTGGAATCCTTAATTGCAACAGTTCCGCTTGTTGGCTGCATCAGACCGCCAAGCATGCGTAAAAGCGTCGTCTTTCCGGCTCCGTTTGGTCCCAGGATACCCAAAATTTCTCCCCTGGATACTTCAAAGGATATATGGTCAACGGCTAAAAAGCTTTCTTTTTTCTGTTTCAGCTTTCCACGCTTTCCTTTTCCATGCTTTGCCTGATCCTCTTGTATTTCATTGTGATCTGCTGTATCCGGCTGTAAAACAACCGTACGCTCAAATTCCTTGCATAAGTCATTGACAACGATCATTGTGTGCTTCCTTCCACTTTTCATATAAATCCGGTCTGCGTTCCTTTGTGCGGATAATCGACTGCTCTAACCGCCATTCTTCTACCTTTTTGTGATCTCCGGATAACAAAATCGGCGGCACCTCTTTATCATGCCAGATCCGCGGTCTGGAATACTGCGGATATTCCAAAAGACCATTACCAAATGATTCTGTCTGTGCCGATTCATCATTGTTGAGGACACCGGGCACCAGTCTTGCGATCGCATCTATCATGACCATGGCAGGCAGCTCTCCGCCTGTGAGCACATAATCCCCGATTGAAATGTAATCGGTGACAACCTCTTCAAGCACACGTTCATCAATGCCTTCATAATGTCCGCAAAGAAAAATCAGGTCATCTTCTTTGGCAAGCTCTTCTGCTTTTTCCTGATTGAATACGCTCCCCTGAGGGGTCACATAGATCACTCTGGTCCGCTTCGGTTCTGCCTCATCCCGGCCGTCTCCTTTTTGTGACTGCCTGCCGTGAATAGAATCCATAACCGCCTTTGTGCAGTCATAAACAGGCTGTGCCTGCATCAGCATACCGGCACCTCCGCCATAAGTATAATCATCCACCTTTAAATGCTTATCCAGCGTATAATCCCGGATATTAACCGCCTCTGCCTGAATGTAACCGCGCTCCATGGCTTTACCCAAAATACTGGTATTCAGACCATCCATGATCATATCCGGAAATAAAGTCAAAACATGAAAAAACATAGCTTAATCCTCTGCTGTAATATCGTCCATCAGTCCCGGCATCACATGAACTGTTACTTTATGTGCCGGTATATCAACGTTTTTGATGCAGTCCCTGATGGCAGGGAACAGGTACGTCTTTTGATCGTTGGCCGTAATCTCATAGACATCATTGGCACCGGTCTGCATCACATCGGTAAGCTTTCCGATCAGCCTGCCTGCTTCATCGACCACATCAAGTCCGATCAGATCCGCAATAAAATATTCATCTTTCTGAAGCTTTACCGCATGCGCCCGGTTCACATAGAGACTGCAGCCTTTATACGGCAAAACATCATCTAACGTATCAATTCCCTCAAACTTTAAAATGACAAACTGCTTGAAAAATTTGACACTCTCAACCTTGACATCCACATTGCCACTACGCGTTCCGAGTATATATTCTTTATTTTTTTTAAACCGTTTCACATCATCGGTTGTGGGAAAGACCTTCATCTCTCCTTTCACCCCGTGTGTTGACGATAATATTCCAACCTGTAACAAATCTTCCACTTGATTTCCTCCGTATTTGCATAAAAGGCTGAGACAACCTAAGTTATCTCAGCCCCCGATTAAGCATCCGTATTATTCGACGATCTCAACGTCTACCTTCTTGTTTTCGTTTAACGAAGCTGCCTTCACAACAGAACGGATTGCTTTTGCAATACGTCCCTGCTTGCCGATTACTTTACCCATATCAGAAGATGCGACACGCAATTCTACTGTCACATGTCTGCCTTCTTCTTTTTCTGTTACAACAACTTCATCAGGATTATCTACAAGTGCTTTTGCAATGACTTCAACTAATTCTTTCATAATCCACCTCCAAAGTGTTATGACAAGGTTTTCAAACTACTGATATCAGAAATTATTTCTCGATACCGGCATTTTTGAAAAGTCTGCTAACAACTTCAGTAGGCTGAGCACCGGCTGATAACCATTTCTTAGCTGCTTCTTCGTTAACTGTAAAAGCATAAGGCTCTACGTTAGGATTGTAAGTACCGATTTCCTCGATAAATCTACCATCTCTGGGAGAACGTGAATCTGCAACGATCACTCTGTAGATTGCGTTTCTCTTTTCGCCCATTCTTCTTAATCTGATTTTTACTGCCATTTCTTTTTACCTCCGAAATAATTTAAAAACATTTATTTATGAAAAGTTTCCGCTAAAAGGGAAATCTCATTCCACCTTTTTTACCACCGAACATGCCGCCTAAGCCGCCCATCATGCCTTTTTTGCCACCCATCATACCGGGGATCTGCTTCATCATCTTCTGGGACTGCTCAAACTGTTTGATAAAACGGTTGACTACCGCAATATCCACACCTGCGCCCTTGGCAATACGATGTTTTCTGCTCGGATTTAATAATTTGGGATTTTCTCTTTCTGCAGGTGTCATGGAAAGAACGATTGCCTCTGTACGTGCCAGCTCTTTATCATCGATTGCACCCTCAAACTGGGATCCCATACCCATCATTGAAAGAATTGCTCCCATGCCTCCCATATTGCGCATCTGCTTCATGCTTTCCAGATAATCATTGAAATCCATCTTGCCTTTTTTGAGGCGGGAAGCCATTTCTTTTTCTTTGTCTTCATCAATATCGATGTTTTGCTGCGCCTTTTCGATCAGGGTCAGCACATCACCCATGCCCAAAATACGATTGGCCATACGGTCCGGATAAAACTGCTCCAGATCATCGAGCTTTTCACCCATGCCGGCATATAAAATCGGCTTACCGGTAACAGCCTTAACAGAAAGAGCTGCACCACCTCTGGAATCACCGTCCACCTTGGTAAGGATCACGCCGTCAATTCCGATCTTGTCATCGAATTCCTTGGCAACATTGACCGCATCCTGACCGGTCATCACATCCACGACCAAAATCGTCTGATGTACATCGATCACAGACTTGATCTCCTGCAATTCCGCCATCATGTCCTCATCAATATGAAGACGTCCGGCTGTATCTAAGATCACAACATTGTAACCATTCTTTTTGGCATGCTCCATGGCTGCCTTTGCGATATCAACAGGCTTGTGATTCTCTCCCATGGAAAATACATCCACGCCCATCTTTTCACCGTTTACTTCCAACTGCCTGATGGCGGCCGGTCTGTATACGTCACAGGCTACTAACAGTGATTTTTTGCCTTTTAATTTGAATTTACCTGCAAGCTTGGCAGTTGTCGTCGTCTTACCTGCACCCTGTAAACCACACATCATGATGACGGTGATGGCTTTGCCGGGCTGAAACTGGATCTCTGCTCCCTCTGAACCCATCAGATTGATCAGCTCTTCGTTGACGATCTTGATGACCATCTGTCCGGGATTCAGTCCGTTTAAAACCTCCGTACCAACGGCCCGCTCTTCTATGGTCCTGACAAACTGCTTTACGACTTTGAAGTTGACATCGGCCTCTAAAAGTGCCATTTTGACTTCCTTGCAGGCGCTCTTTACATCTTCCTCTGTCAGTCGGCCCTTGCTTCTTAAGTTTTTGAAGACATTTTGCAATTTGTCTGTTAAGCTTTCAAATGCCATGCACTATAGCTCCTCTATGATTTCTGCTATCAGCTCAGATACTTTTTGTTTGTTTTCCGAAAGAGATGAGGTATCTTCCAACAGCTGCTGTATCTCATGCAGTCTGTTTTTGGCATTGGAAAACCGCTCGATCAGATGAAGCTTTGTCTCATACCCCTGCATGATCCTGTCACATCTTTTTAACAGATCAAAGGCGCCCTGTCTGCTGATACCATAACAATCGGCCACCTCAGATAATGACATGTCATTAAAAACCGCATCCTGATATACACTTTTCTGATGATCCGTTAAGAGCTCACCGTAAAAATCAAAAAGTAAATTTTGCTCTACGATTTTTTCCATAGCATTCACCTTTTCTTTAACACCTATTGCATCATACACGAAAAAAAAGAAGGTGTCAAGTCTTTTTTCTTGTCACACATATGTTCGTGCGTTTGTATCTCGTTGCATCTGCTTTATTTTCAATACTTCCTTATAAAAACAACATTCATCTGATTGCATCTAATAGTTATCACATTGACCGCTAGTGTCACAAATTTTGTCACAAACTGTCACGAGATCCGAACCGCTTTTATAACTGCCTCTTGCTCCTTTTTCTTCTCTTCGCTAAGTTCTGCGTATACATCAAGTGTTGTATTGATGCTTGCGTGTCCTAACATATGGCTGACCGCTTTCATATCTGCGCCGACAGAATAAGCAAGGCTTGTGTAGCTATGGCGGCTCTGGTGTGGTTTCCATACTTCTATTTTTTCCTTTCCCATCTTCTCCGCCTCTTTATTGTACTGCTTTGTTATGCGCCCTATAAGCTCCCTAAATGGTGGCTCACTCCAGACGTGACCGGCACTATTGAGAAATACAAATCCTGTTGTCTCTCCTATTTTATTCCCCGAATCATCCACACGCGGAAGTGTGGGCGTTGTCCTTGCGCTTTGCATCTTCAAACGCATCAAAGCAAGTTTAACAGTATCATTCATTACAATAGTACGGATCGAGGTTTTACTTTTCGGGCTTCCTACTGCCAAAGTAAAGCCGTAGTCCTTTTCTCTGTATCGGTTTAATGATTTGTTTATATGAATCTCTCCGGCTTTGGTGTCTACATCCTCCCATGTTAAGGCGGCAAGTTCTCCGATCCTCATACCGGTATTGAATAATACCAGAAACGCCGGGTAACTATATGAAAATCTGTCACTATTGCGCACATATTCCAAAAATATTTTTATGTGTTCCTCCGGCACCGGCTCCCTTTTCTCGCTTTCTGTCTGTGGTAACTGTATATTTTTAGCCGGATTTTTTACAATAATATCATCATCAACAGCGCAATCGCAAACGATATTTAAACAGCTTTTGAGATTTGCAAGCGTAGAGTGCTTTTTTCCGTCCCTTACCATATCATTTATAATTTTCTGTATGTCTGCTTTTGATACCTTTGTTATTGGTTTCTTGCCGATGGTCTCCCGTATATAGGTATTATAATAACTCTTGTAATTGGTGCATGTGGTGGCTTTTCTGCCGCTTTTAGCGTATAATTCTAACCAGTTGTCAAAATATTCGTTTAGAGTCGTTTTTGCGCTTTTACTGCTGATCCTGCGCCCTCTGTCTATCTGGTGTAGTAGTTCATTTTCCTTTTTTCTAAGCTCTATTAGATCATCATCTGTAATAGTTACCCTTTCGCCGTCTACCATCTTGCGAAACATATACCGGCGCCCCTTAGGGTCCCAATATTCCCCGGTCTTTAGTATGCGCCCTTTGTGGTCTTTTCTCTTCTCGCTCATACCCTAGTCCCCTCTCTGTCTAATATTTTGCCGCTAAGTGCGTCTATAACGTCCCCTGCGGCGTTTATTGTAATTATCATACATCCGCCCACACTATCCGTTATTTTCACGCTATCGGCTTTCTGTGGCTTTATTTCAACGTCTGTAAAGTGTTCGTCTGTCCATCGCATAATTTTATATTGTGCTATGGTCTGCGCTCCTTTTACCATATGCAAAACCGCCTTTCTACAGAAAAAGGGCAACACGCCAAAAGACGCGCCGCCCCTTTCTTCAACTATGAGGCTTTTTGTCTGCCTCTGCTTTCTCATACCCTTGTTTATAAGCCTCTGCCACAATCGCCGCCATGGTTGCATAACTTACAGCCTGATCTTTAATATATCCGCTGTTTCTTGCAATCCTGTAGGCCTCATGCATCCCTATTAGTTGGCTCATTGGTAGCCTTTGCCTCCTTAGGAAATTCATAATTGAAAAATTGCCGCTGTGGCTCTCGCTTTATAAAAAAGTCTCTGATTCTCTTTTTTCTTGGTGTAATTGTTAAAACTATCATAGTGTTACCCTCCGGTATCTATGTTTTTTTGTGTCCAGTCGAGCATTCATCGAATCTTTCCGGGTGGTGTTTTCCATGTGGCTAATATTCTCTAATCTGTTTTATTACCTTTCCGCATATCTTCAACATTTCCAGTTCTTCCACCGGTACGAATTCCGCACGGTGCACCGGATTAGAAAATATCAACCATTTACCGCAAGCGGTTGTTGTAAGTCTACAAAATTTTTGATTTCCCTTGTATTCAATTACATATATACCGCTTTCGCCGGTTCTCTCACCAGGATCAATACATATAGTATCACCCGGCATAATTTCCGGCTGCATTCCTGCGCAGTTTTCCGGATCTGTTACAATAGTAACCATTTTACACGCCTCCTTTTTCTGTTTCTTGACAAGGAAGCACACACAACATAAAATAAAAATGTCGGTGAGGTTCATCGTCAGCTTTCGGAACGGCTTCCCTTGGCTTGGTAGGTTGTGGGGGGCCGTTCTTTTGTTTTTTACTCAAACAATTCTTTTAAATACTACTTTGCTCTTGCAAGTGTTGAATCATTGATGTACATTGTTCTATCTCCTTTCTTTCATTTAGGTAATATAACCCATACGAGTATAATAGCACTGTTTTAAGCTTTTTGCAATATATTTAGTTATATAACTTGAAATATTTTTTTCATGGTTATATAATCTATTATATAGATAAGCGGAGGTTGATAAATGGCTATTGGCAAAGACAAGACGCAAGTCCTTTTGACCTTAACCAAAGAGGACAAGCAAAAACTCCAGACAATAGCAAAGCGAGAGGGGCGAACTGTTACAAGTCTTATAAACTCCCTAATAAAAATATATTTGCTTGATAAGTCTGAGAGCTAACACCCGGCAGAATAACAACCGGGTGTTTTCTTTTGTCCTCTGTAACGCTCTAATTTCGATTTTAAGGCTCTCTTTGTGTTTTATCGTGTATTTTAACGTCAAAAGCATTAAAATCGAAAATAGAACCATTTCACGCACTCACAACGATATATTAGTATCTGTTCCCCACAGCGTTAAACGCTGTTCTTCCTGCTGATCCGTATTTAATTTGTGCATTGTCCTGCGCTTCCGCCCACATTATTTTTGTTTCTTCGTCAACGGTTGCTTTCCACACGGTACGCATTAAGCAATTTTTGACAGCTCCGCCCTGTCTCGCCGCTGCTTTTACTTTCTTTCTACTTTCTGCGTCGTTCACATCTAACACAATGCCGGACGATCTAAGCGTTCTACGTTCAAAGGAACGTAATACCGGGGCTGAAAAATCATCATCGGTCAAATAATCCGGGTTAATCTCTAACCGTTCGTGAAGCCTCTGGAAGTGGTCCCCAGATATAAGCGTCTCGCCGTTTACGTCACTCCTTGCGATATCCATAGGGGCGGCCTGATCGTCCTTGTATATCTGTATAAAGCTAAGTAAATAGCCCTCTTCGTCATCTAGAACGCTCAAATAATAGCTCGGGTCTGGTGTTTTAAACCGCTCTTTGAGAATTGCGGCGGCGTTGGTGTTGTCCCTTGTCAATCGTGACAATAATTTCATCGCCCAGTAATGACCGGCGCACTTTTCAAGCAATACACCTATTTCAAACTCGGTAAAATCTCCGCCGGTTGCCTCTGCTGCGTTCTTGATTTCCTCGAAAGTGGTATCATGTGCGCCCTCTGACACTGAATTTTCAACCGTGGCACGTGCATTCGTAAAAGCGGACATGATCGAATCCCGCGCCGTATCTCTAACCATCTGCATAGCTGCCGCCGTTGCCGCTCTGACTTTGTTTTCCTGCTCGTTCTTGTGTTCTTCCGTGTAAATTGTCTGCGATCTTATTTCGGCGATCTGCTCCGCCTGTGCCTTTGCTGCCTGGTTGATTGCAATAATAAAATCTTTCGTTGTTTTCTCTAATGCTCTGCTTAACATATTTTTTACCTCTCTTTTTTAAATGTTAATACCTGCGCCGGGGCTGGTTCTTTTCACATCCCCTAAAATATCCTCGTCGTCTGATTCTGTGTCACTTTCCACAAAATCCGGTAAAGATTTTATAATTTTTTCTTTATCAGGTAAGTCGTCCGTGCCCTTGCTACCCGGTATAATTTCCATAACTTCCCTATATCCGTAGTTGTTTTTCTGGTTCCATATGATGTACGGATATGGTGCAGCACCTGCGAAGCCTATCTCTGTTATAATTGCATTTATTGCCGCCTTTGCACGTGCGACAATTCTCCCCGCTTCGCTGTGTTCGTCCTGTTCCCATTGCCATAGAGTAGTACGAGACACACCAACGAATACGCTTAATAATTCCACCGTTGGGCGGCGGTCGTTCTCTTCGCAGTATTTAAACATCAACCCGATACGCTCTTTTATTCCCTCCGGGTCGCACTTCTTGCATGGTGGCAGCTCCATAAGCTCATCGAACCGTTTTATATATTCCCCTATCTTGGGAATCTGTGACAGTTTCGCCGCCGGGTAGTTGCTGCTTGGGTTTCCTTTCGCCATCCTTTTCGCCTCCTCTCTGCCGTAGTGTTATTTTATCCGGGAACCTTAGCACCTCCGCCGTGGTTCCCAGTTAAAACCGTTATTCCTTGTTTTCTTTTTTCAAAGCCTGCAGTTGTCCGTATTCATTTCTAAACAAAATAGAATTGTATGGGTTATCCTTGTTTTTCCATCTTCCGACGAGTATTTTTCCATCATCAAAATACTTTACAGATATAAACGAAACAAGATCGCACTCTAAAAATATAAACTCTGTACAATCATCCTCAGCAATTACAGAGATAACACGGCTAAGAAAAACAAGGTCGTCTATTTCTTCTCTGCTTGCTGCTTTTCTGTATTTAATCTTCTGATCGGGGCCGGTCCATCCGGCTTTCCATTTCTGCATATTATTCACTTTGTGCCATCCTCTCGTTAAATGCTATAAATCTGTGACCAACAGACGCTCTTTGTGTTTGTCGTGATGCAATAATCAATCAATTTAACAACTTGGTTTGTACTTCGTTCATTAACACGCCCTGCGTAATCCTTTGAATGACTTTCTATAGCCTGTCCGACTTTATCAACAGCGTAATAGTTTTTAAATGCGTCCCCTCTGGTGTACTTGTACGTTATCCATCTGTTAAAGGCTTTTTTCAGTTCTTCCGGAAATCCTCGCTTTTCTGAAACATCATTAGCCGCAGACAATGCCTCTGTTTCTGTAAGTGTTGGAACGTCAGACTTCTTTATGTCTGACGATCCCACTAATTTATTAGTGGGATAATATATACTGTTTCTTTCATTCTTACTTTCTTGTTTAAAAACATTCTTGTTTGTCGTCACTTTTTGGCTTTTGGTCTGTCGGTTGTCTGTCGGTTGTCTGTCATTTTTTCCGTCATTTTGTCCGTCACTTTTTTGGTACAATCCCCAATTAAGTATTGAAATAAGGGAGTTTTTATTGCTTGTTTGTCTGTCAATCTGTCCGTCATTCTGAAAGTCGGTTAGAACCCTCCTGACCTTGCTTTCGTTCAACTTTAGTTTGTCAGATATGGAGATACAACCCGTTATGAGCTGTCCCGGTTGTAATACAATCCTCTTACCCTTAAATATTGCCTGTTTCTCTGCGTGCGTAGCATTCAATAACAAGTATGCCCATACTGCGAAATGAGCGGAGTCTTTCATAACAATCGGATTGTCAAGCGTCTTTCTGTGTAACTTTATCCACCCTTCCAAGCGTCCTCCTTTCTAGTAATGAACTCTAACCGTTACATTTTACAATGTGTAACACTGAGTAATGCAACCGTTACAATTCATTAGCTTGATCGATATATGCCTCCGCCTTTTTTAGATTAACCTTTGTCAATCTTCCAACTTTGACTATCGCACCTGCTTCCTCCGCGATTCTTTGCGCTGTCTTTCTCCCGAGTCCTGTATATCCCTGAAACTCTGGCACTGTCACAAGCAGCGGTCTGTCTGGTTTAGTATACTGAGCCTTTCTCATCCTCTCGCCTCCTTTCTTTTGAATGTCAGCAGATAAATACTATTTTTTACATCTCTTTTTATCTGTTATTTATCTGTCGGCATCACAATAACACGGCGTAAGAATAAAAGATATTGACTAAATAAACAAGGATTTTTCCCATAAAATCAGCATTGTTTAGTCCGTTAAACATTGCGGTTCGTTCTTTGTATAGCGGACTAAACAACACTTTTTCTGTAATCGGTGCAAACACTTGAAAACGCAGTTCGTTTATATTTTGTTGTGCAATATCACTATTGCAACAATAAAATTTTATGTTGGTTGGAAAGAAAAACCGTTTCTGCTCTTCTGTTCGCGTACTGCGTCCGTTATCGTCCGGCCTCCGATTTCAACAATCGTCTGCTCGTTTTTGTCTGCCTGCCGCCTTGCCTGTGTTTCTACGTTCTGAATTGCCGGAACTATAACAATTTCTGCTATTTCCTTAAATGCTGCCGTCAGTGGATTATCTGCCACGATTGCAGCTTGTACGGCTCCGCTTATGCTGTCATGTGTGTATCTCTGCACGCTTATATCACGGCTGAAATCTTCCCCATAATTTGCCCGGCAAGCTCTCAAATCTGTATCATTGATAGAGAGTCTCGTATTCACAGCAACATTATCAAGCGGCGCAAGCCATCCAGAGACAGCCTTTTTCGTTGTCTTTCCGGCGTTGTTAATGCCCTTATTGAATCCCTGCACCGTATACAATCCGAATTGCTCAAACACCTTTGACGGGCTGTTTATATCAAGTTTTTCTTTGAACCAGTCTGTGACTTTAGAGGCCCACGACTTAACGGCATCCTCACAGTCTCTATAAAAACTGTTGATTCCATCACGGAAGCCATGAATCACGTTTTTAGCAAATCCCTGGAACGATGAGACGCTTGCCGTATCTGAAAACCATGTTTTCACATTAGAGGCCCATGTTGTTATACTGCTTTTACAATCGCTATAGGATGTAGAAATTTTTCCTTTAAATCCGCTTATGATATTATGCGCATAAGTTGAAAATGTCGTGCTATTAACTGCGCCATGTGAACTACCAGAGAAGTAACTCTTTATATCTGCCGCCCATGCAGAAATATTGTCTCTAGTTGAAGTATATGTGTTTCCGATTTTTGTTCTAAATCCTGATATGACATCATTTGCGTAAGTGATCCATGTATCTTTATTAACTGCGCCGAAAGAAGTACCACTAAACCACTTTTTGACATTCTCAGCCCATGCAGAAATATTGTCTTTTGTAGTTGAATATGCACCGCCTATTTTATCTTTAAAACCGCCTATGATATTTTGCCCGTATGTTTCCCATGTTGATTTACATATTTTCCCGAATGATGTACCAGAAAACCAATCTTTGATTTTACCAGCCCATTCTAAAACTTTGGCTTGACAATCTGAAAATTTACTGGAAATACCAGATATTAACCCCTCGACAATATAGCCTCCCATTGTCTGCATTTCCTTTGATGGGCTGTGTATTCCAAATGCGTCCTTGAATCCATCAATAAAAGGCTGAAACAGATTGTTTTTTATCCATGTACCGCAATTTTTCAATGCGTTTGCTATCCCATTCCATAACCCGGCGATAATGTCCCCGCCTGCATCCTCGATGTAAGTATTGAAATAGTCGGACAAATTGCCCCAGGATTTTTTTAACATATCCCAGATACTGCCGACAAAATCAATTGCACCTTTTACAGCAGATCCGAGAAGTTTTCCCAAGCTCTTAGAAACACCGGACCAGTCAAAACCTGTGAAAAAATCCTTGATAGCGTCAACGATATACTGAGGAACCGCCGCCCAATCTGTGCCGGAAACAACCCCATATAAAGAATCGCACAAGGCTTTTATTGCGTTTGATAAGGCTGAACCAATCGAACCCCAAGAAAGATTTTTAAAGAATCCACCGATTGCCGAAACAATCCCTTTCCCCAGTGCGGCGAAATCCGTTTTCTTTACAAATCCATTAAATGTATCAAATAATCCTGTTACAGCCTTTCCAATAGCTGCGCCGCCTTTGCTCCACTTAATGCCTTTTATTGCCGTTGTTATGGCGGTTCCAATACTCTCCCCTAAATTTGTAAAGTCAAAAGTTGACACAAAATCATAAAGCAGATCAATAATAGAATTGAACCCATTACACACCAAAGAGCCAACCGCCGGCCAGTCTATCACATTTACGGCGGAATTTAAGCCGGTTGCAAGTGATCGCCCTATCATTCCCCAGTCTATTGTTGTTAAAAGAGTATTTGCAAATGTTAGGGCGGTATTGATACCCTCGCCAATAGTAGAACCTACCAGAGACCAATCTAACGCCCCTACAAAGCCATTTATAAATGTTCCTATACTCTGCGCTATCTTCTTTGATGTTTCTTTGATTTTCGCCCAGTCTATGCCCTCTAATGCTGCGTTGATCTTTTCCGCCACCATCGCGCCAATTTCTGAAAAATCCGCCTTTTCCCATGCGTCCTTTATCATCTGTGCGAGATTTGCGAACTTGTCCCCGACTTTCTCAGTCTCGAAAGAGTCCGCCGGATTAGTTGCACCAGATCCGCCGCTGTTATCGCCGTTGTTGTCCTGTAATATATTTAACTCATCAATCCCGGCTGTAGCCGTTGCAAGTTTCTTTGTACTCGCTGTTGCTTTGTCGAGACTTTCCGCATAATTTCCTACAACCTTTTTTGCATGAGTAAATGTTGACTTCCCTGTTAATGCAGCGAAAAATTGACCGATGGCGTTCGTTGCCTCTATCAGTTTTGATATAAAAGCGTTAACAATAGGGGTAACAGCATTTATAAGCGGTTCAAATGCTGCAATTATGCTATTTCCAAGCTGTTTCAACCCAGACTGCATAGACGAAATATTTTTATTGAACTCTGTACCCTTTGCCGCCGAATACTGCGCCAGTGTATCAAAGCCCTGCTTCATGGTGTTTAATAATGCCGTGATTGCCCGGCGTAATACCATAAATGCAAATAAGCGTGTGACGCTCCTTATTTTCTTACCAAGTCCGCTAAATGCTGTGCCAAGTTTAGGAATCTGAGCTTTTAACCCTCTCAATGCTCCGGCGGCTTTCTTGCACGCTGAAACAATCCCGGAACCAATAGAACTCATTTTTGCAAAAGTTCCCTTTACTGCTCCACCAATTCCAGAAAGTACCGTTTTTAGGCGGCTTGTCTGCTCTGTTGCACCTGTCAGAGAGTTTTTATAATTTCGCATCTGCTCCGATGCTTCCGCTAAATCCTGTGCCGCCCTCTCGTATGTCGTAGAATCAAAAGCCTTTGCCCCGCTCTCCATCTGCTTCATGGTGTACTTTGCCTGGTTCATGCCGTCTATGAGATCCTGCATATCTGCGTTGAACTTCTCCGTACCAGAACCAAGCGCAATTTTTTCACGAATGCCAGAAAAAGCCGTCTTTAACTGTTCGGCTATACCTTTTAGCGTCTGCATCTTTCCGCCCATTTTCTGGACATTCTCCGCCGCCTCTGTCTCGGTCTGTGCTACTTCTGTAAATGACTGCTTTATATTATTCGCCGCATATGTCGCCACGCTTTCAACTTTTTCCACATCCTCAGCAGATCCGAGCCGGGATTTTATAACGCTTTCGTCTGTTGTGCCGTAGTTCTGCAGATTCTCCGCCCAGTTTGGTTTTTCCCAGAAATTAAGCGGCTTTTGTGCGTTTACTTTATCCATAGCCGAATATAACTGTTCTAACGCGCTTTTTGCTTCTGCAATGTCATAAACTAAATTTCTGTATTGTTTAGAGTTTTCATTTATTCCTGATACAGTTTTTAATTTATTTTCTTTTTTTGTCAGTGCATCAAGCCGGGCCTCCACCTGTGCAATTTGTTTTCTTAATTCTTCAGGATTTCCTGACACTTTGATATTAGAAAACGCTGTCTGCAGTTTCTTCTGGAAGTCCTCGAAACTTTCCATTTCCTGCCGTAATTTCTTTGTGTTTATACCATTCAAGGCCGTTTTCATAGCTTTCAGGCTCTCTATTGTCTTATCTATTCCTTTATCTGCCTTTTGTGTCGTTGCTTCGATTTCGAGGGTAATACTATCTACTTTATCCGCCACGTTTAACACCGCCTTTCGTTTTCCGGCACTAAAAAAGAGCCGGGATTTTCTCTCGGCTCTACGCGGCTCTGCATTAGTCAATTATTTCTTAGATCCTACGATAACGGCAACACATAAAAACGCCGTCACGCATACGATTGTTGTACAAATAATAGCAATCATTTTCCTTTGCTCCTTTCCTCATAGCCTATTTTGTAGGCTTTTCTTATAGAATCAACAAGCCAGTTTTGAAACTCTCCCGGTATGTTGTATCCGTCTATCACAATCTTTTCAAGGTCCGCCAGTCTGTTAGTGTTCTCTTTGGCATCAATTACACCTGTGTTATAGGCTACCGTTACCATATCCGCAACCGCCCCGGCGTTCTCCATCTTTTCCGCTGTCGGCAATGTATGACCGTACATTTTGCCATATATGGCGAGTTTGTGCTTTACATTATGCATCTCTACACCTCCACAAGCTCGCTAGGGCTACACTCTAAACACATAGCAATCTTATTGATGGTTTTTATTGTTGGCTCTCTCTGACCTCTCAAAATTGCCGTTATTGTGGAATTACGCGCACCACATCTCCTTGCAAGCTGCGCCTGTGTCAAATTCTTTTCACACATCAGATCAATTATTTTTGCTTTGTTTGCCTTCATCCTGGCACCTCCATAAACAGAAAAAAGCCGGATGATATACACCCGGCTCATGGCTCTTTGCTTTATATGACTATATTTTATATAATTTATACATCATTATCAATAATTTATCGTCAACACCGATATTTTACCTTGAAAAAAATATGCCTACGTGTTATATTGAACATAGAAAAAGGGAAAGCCAGAGAAGCGGCTTACCCTCAACAATTAAGAATCTGTTTTACAACAGCCGTCATTATTGCGAGTAATGGCGGCTATTTTCGTTTTCCCTTGAAAATCGTGTAACACAATCCAACAAGGGCGCAAATGAATATTCCAATCTGAATTAAATCAGCGTATGTAACATACATCGGCAACGCCCTCCTTTCTTTCGTCTGGAGGGTTAGCCCCTCCGAAAAAGAGGGTAAGCCGCCCGGCTCTCTGGTTTTCCCATGTGTCTATATTATCATCTATTAGTATCTCTTTCAATCAAATTCTGACCGAATCGCCTTTTTTATTTTTGGAAAATTTACGGGGGTGAGTTGGCGGCGGCTCGCCCGGAAATACACCCCCCACCCAGGGCCTCCGCTCCGTTCGCCCGGTTCTTTCTGTGCGGCTGCCATCTACAGCCGGGACGCACACCAGAATCACACAAAATCATGCTTTATTTTATATTTTGTCACAAGATTGTCGCAAAAAGCATATAAAAAAGCCTCGGAGTGCTGATTTTACTAGCATTCCAAGGCTTTACATATCAAGTCTTTTTGCTTGACACCTGTGATTTTTTCTTTTATTACAAGCTTTTTACCACTAAACTCTTTTTCAGATAAAAGCTTTACTCCAATTCTTCATAGCGTTTATAGCCTTCTCCATAAATTTCATTTGCACTTGTCACGATCAGAAACGCATCCGAATCCGTTTCCTTTACAATCTGTTCAAGCTTTGGCGCCTGTATTTTTCTGGTAACACAAAGCAATATCTGCTTTTCCTTTTTTTCATAGGCTCCGGTTCCGTGCAGATAGGTCACTCCGACATGCAGATTTTTCATCAGCCTGTCGGCAACCTGTGTGGAATAATTGGTCACAATAAAAAACAGGCAGGCTTCGTCTTTTCCATATAAAACAAGATCAATAATATAAGAGGTAACAAATACGGCAACGCCGGCATAAACACCATTTTCGATACTGCGGAATACCAGAATGGCAGCTAAAATGATAAAGCTGTCCACGATCAGATACAGACTGCCGGTCTTTAGATGCGGATACTTCCGGCGCAAAAGCCGTACCACAATATCCATGCCACCGGTGGTCGCTCTCATCCTCATAATAAATCCCAAACTGATTCCACTTAAAACAGCGCCCAGAAGCGTAGCTGCAAACGGATCATCCGTCAGGGGCGGCAACAGCTTTAACAGATTGGTGGATACGGAAATAACGGTCAGCGAATATACGGTCCATATTAAAAAATGTAAGCCAAATTTTTTCCATGCCACAAAAAGAAGCGGAATATTTAATAAAAACACCCAGGTTCCTGTCGGAATCGGCGTCAAACGATCCAATAAAATTGAAATACCGGTCACACCACCCGGTGCCAGTGAATTGGGATCCAGCAAAAGTGCAATCGCAGCGGCATATAAAACAGAAAAAAAAGTAATGACCAGATATTTTTTCATAAGAAAAGCCTCCTATACATATAGCATGGAGGCTTTTTGCTTTTTTATACAGAACCTTTTGTCTCTGTCCTTATTTTACCAATAAAGATTTACCTGTCATTTCAACCGGCTGCTCTTTACCCATCAGTTCGATCAAAGTCGGAACGATATCTGCCAGACATCCGCCTTCACGAAGCTTGTAAGAAGGATCGGCATTTACCAGAATGAACGGTACCGGATTGGTTGTATGAGCTGTAAACGGAGCGCCTGTCTCATAATCAACGAGCTGTTCCGCATTACCATGGTCAGCACAAACAAACATCACACCACCGGCCTGTTTGATCAGGGTTTCAAGCTCGCCAAGACATTCATCGATAACTTCGATCGCTTTGATGGCGGCATTAACAACACCGGTATGCCCAACCATATCGGGGTTGGCAAAATTGCAGATGATCACATCATAATATGCATCTCCGTTTTCATCTTTTGCAGTGATTGCTTCACTTAATTTATCACATACCGTATAAGCACTCATACGAGGTTTTAAATCATAGGTAGCTACATATTTAGGGGAGTTGACAAGGATCCTGTCCTCTCCTTTGTTGGGCTCTTCAACACCACCGTTGAAGAAGAATGTAACATGTGCATACTTTTCAGTCTCTGCAATACGGGCCTGTCTCATACCGTTGGCTGCAAGCCATTCTCCAAAGGTATTGGTAACTGCTACCTTGTGGAAAGCAACATCCTTATTGGGAATGGTAGGATCATACTCTGTAAAGCATACATAGTACAGATCCAGCTTTTTATCGCGGTTGAAAGCCTTGTCTGCAAAGAAATCATCCTCACAGCAGAAGCATCTGGTAATCTCTCTTGCACGGTCCGGTCGGAAGTTGATGAATACAACACTGTCTCCATCCTGGATCGTAGCTACCGGCTTGCCGTCTTTTACAACAACGGTAGGCTTAACAAATTCGTCTGTCTCATTGCGGTCATAGGATTCCTGAATAGCAGCTGTTGCGCTTGCTGCGGTAAGACCCTCGCCCTTTGTCATAGCATCATATGCTAACTGTACACGATCATAGTTGTTGTCTCGGTCCATTGCGTAGTAACGGCCGGAAACAGATGCAACCTCTCCGACACCGAGTTCAGCCATCTTAGCTTCCAGCTGTGTCACAAAATCCTTGCCTGATGCCGGAGGTGTATCACGACCGTCTAAGAAACAGTGTACATATACTTTTTCCAGATTGTTTTTCTTGGCCATTTCCAACAAGCCGTATAAATGTGTCAGATGACTGTGTACACCACCATCGGAAATCAGTCCGAAAGCATGCAGTGCCGAATTGTTTTTCTTGCAGTTTTCTACTGCTGCAACAAGTGCGGGATTGGTAAAAAATGTACCATCCTGAATTTCTTTGGTAATACGTGTTAATTCCTGATATACGATACGACCGGCACCCATGTTAAGATGTCCAACCTCAGAGTTGCCCATCTGTCCATCCGGAAGACCAACTGCCATACCGGAAGCATAACCTTTTACAAAGGGATACCCCTTCATCATGCGGTCCATAACAGGAGTCTTTGCAAGTGCAACGGCATTGCCTTCTGTTTTTTCATTTAATCCATATCCGTCCAAAATCAATAATACGGTAGGTCCTTTACTCATTCTGCTTATCTCCTTTATTTTTAATTTGTATCATGATATATCCGGTAATAAGACATCAAACCGGACAAACTCCAATATACGGTGAACCGACTAAGCATCGGATACCACGGATTATTATACTACTGATATCCCATTTCATGCAATCATTTTAATTATCACTTTTCACTCACTTTTCTTTACTTCACTTTTCCGTGCCTCCTGGATCAGATATATGTGATTGTGGCAATTCGTCCAATTTATAAAATCGAATATCCGACACATCCACGTTTCCGGTCACGGTCGAACCGGTCAGTTCCAAGGTGATTTGGTCATGTCCATCCAACAGCCAGTTGGGATTGGTTCCTATCGGGAATAATAATTTTCCATCATCTACCCATGCTGTCATTGAGCACTCTGCTTTATCACCGGACAGGCAGTTAAAATAGATTTTAACACTTCCTCCGGATACCCCATTTATATCAACGTATATAAAATCAGCCTGATCACCTTCTACAGGCTGTTCCGTTTTTATGACAAAACGAATGTCCTTATCATCTGTAACAGCTTCCGTTTCAAACCCAATATCACGATAGCGGCTATGTAAATGCTCCATACTATTCACGGAATCTGCAAAAGCAGCTGCAACACCATAACAGTTGTAGTCTGCGGTCCATGCCGAGGAATCATAATTTCCTTTTTTCCCATAAATGGCAGCATACAGTTTGTGTGGAAGAAACAGATCCAGATCCTCGGAATAATAATATCCTTTTTCTACCAGATACCGATATAAATAGTATTCCTCCAACGGGATCACACCTGTTCTTACCGCTGTTTTCTCTGTATCAATTAACGAAATTTCCTTGGTTACAGCATCATAACTTCTGGCTATGGCTGTACGCCCGGAATAAACAGCCTTTTCATTCAGTAAATAATAAAAAAACTGACTTTGCTCAAACCCAAGCAATCTTATATCCGGATCAAACAATCTCAGATAATCCATCGTAACTTCTAATTTATCTAATTTTTCCAATACATTCAAAGATACATATCCATTCCCAATCCGTTCAAAATCCACATCAGGATATGCCGCCTTTATCTCTTCTGTCACCCTCACGTATCCGTCTTTAAAAGCATATGGTCTCAGTTTACTTTGATACTCCCCTAACACAAACGAATCCTGATCGGTAGTTCCCTCCAGGGGTGGAAACTGATAATCGGAACACTTTTCAAAAAATAAGAACGGAATGCTTAATGTCAATGCCAATAGAACCGCATAATTCTTTTTGCTTAACATTTCTTTTCCATGACAAATCAGATAAACAAGAAAAAAAGCACTACACAGGATAATCACGACAAATGACGATCTGGATAATAAGTTTGAAACCCAGTCCTCATCCATGCACACCATTGTATATGTATAACAGATACATGTCGTTGGTACAATGCAGCTTAGCATAAAAAAAGCATCCGTCCTGTAATTATCAAAGCATTTTCTGCGACATTTCAGAAAGTGACACAATAAATATACAACCGGCACTAAAATAATGATTCCCAATGACAGTCTCACAATATAATAAATCATGGAATAACACATATAATTTGAAAAATATGGCATAAACCAGTCCGGCACATCTGATTGATATATGTTGATCCCATCTACTGCCAATGTCTGTCCGCTCATTGACATGACATGTTCAAACATCCGTTCCAGCAGCGGTAAAGATGCACCAATGACCGCCAGCACAAAAACAATAACCGGAATATATTTTCTTTTCATATCCGGAGTTTTAATAAACGAAGCCACTTGTAAAAAAGCAAATGGTAATGCTCCCAGCAGTAGTGCAGCTCCATACAAAGGATAAAACAATCCATCCAGAAAACTCACAAAAATATAGCTGATAAGCCACAACGTTTTATTTTCAATCAGCTTCTTATCTGACCATAAAAGCAAGGTCGGAAAAATGATCCACACTCTGCAATAAACCGGCATATGGAAAACCATGGCAAAACACAATGCCCACCTTCCACCGACTTTCCGATATAAAAGATACATCGTAACAAACTCAAATAAAAAAGCAAATAAAACAAAACTCATGTTATAGGCATTGGCCATTCCATGAAAAACATAACGATTAATACATCCCAGGATCATAGGAAACAGACCCGAGGCCGGTGAATACTCTTCATATGCTTTTTGTCCAAGTTCTACAATTTGCTGCCATGGCAGAATCTGTTCACCATGATGATGCAGATCAAACGGAAGGATCATTGCCGGAGACATATATGATACAAAGGAAAAAACAGAAATCACTGTCGAAAAATTTACCGGTTCCTGATATATAGCCGGATCTTTTCTCAAATATGCATTGTAAAATTTCACAAAGGATGCAATTGATAATACGAAAACAATAAAAGAAATTATCATTTTATATGCCATCGGAAAATCCATATTTTCAGGACCGGTACCGGACTGGTAGGTATCCTTTAAATATAAAAGAAAAAGTCCGGGGATAAAAATCTGAATGAAATCCCCAATGCTTCTGATTGTGATCTTTTTTACAAACCCAGTCAAAGACAGACACAATACAAACAGAATAACCGTACCAGCCAACACATTTACATCTGTAAAAAAAGTCCTTTGAAAAAATACAGAACCAATGACAGCCATTACCTCAATAAAAAAATAAAGAATCAAAAAGAATGCGATATACGACATAGAATTTTCACGCAGAAAATATACCACCATACTGCAAAGAAATGATATCAGTAAAAACTTGTAATTTACCGTCTGATAAATGATCAGATGTGTGAAAAAAGGAAAAAATGATAATATTGCATAGAAAAACCATTCTTTGTTAATAAAATAAGTTTTCGTTAAATATGCTGTATTATCACTCTTTTGAGATTCCAGAAAGGAAAGGATTGCAGCTAATGCCAGGGCCATAAACAGCACAAACCAGAACACATGCCATTCTCCTACTTTATTTGTTTCGCAATATGTATCCTCTCCTATCAGGAAATCCAGATAAACATTTTTATTTTTTGTCACATAATCATATCCAAAATAAAACATCATGCAGGCAAAAAAAGATACACTGACTAAAATTGTCCATATATTAATAATTCTTCTAAAACACAATTTATTTTTCATTTGTTTTTCCTCAAAAAAATAATAGCACCATTCAAAATGCATTACAAGTTTTGCAAAATACATTGCACGTTGTGAAAAAAATAGCTAAAATATGGTTTTATAAAAGCAATTGTCTTTTTCATAATAAAATCAGGGAGATGATATACCTTATGCTTACATTGTTAAGTAAAATATTCATAAAAAACAATACCGATTATCAAAATCCACAAACTCGGTCCGCATACGGAAAGCTCTGTGGTGGATTTGGTATTTTTCTGAATATTTGTTTATTTGCCGGTAAATTAACCGTCGGAATATTGAGCAGATCCATTGCAATTATTGCAGATGCGACCAACAACTTATCAGACGCAGCTTCATCAGTGCTTACCCTTATCGGATTTAAGTTAGCGGAGCAAAAGCCGGATGATGATCATCCATACGGTCATGGACGTATTGAATATATTACAGGTCTGCTTATTTCCGTGGCTATCATTTTTATGGGATTTGAGCTTGTTAAAAGTTCAGTCGTAAAAATATTTCATCCGCAAAGCATGGAATGCAGTGTCGTTACCATCATAATTTTATTGGCATCCATTCTCATAAAAATATACATGTACCTTTATAATCGTTCCATCGGTCAAAAAATCGAATCGGTTGTTATGACTGCAACAGCAACCGATTCCCTTAGTGATTCTATTGCAACTTCTGTTGTATTGGTTTCTACTTTTATTTATCTGTTAACAAATATCAATATCGATGCTTATTGTGGTGTCCTGGTTGGGTTATTCATTTTATATTCCGGATTTAATGCTGCAAAAGAGACCATTTCTCCTTTACTGGGTCAACCACCCAAGCCGGAATTGATTGAGCAAATTAAGAATATCGTTTTTTCTCACAAGGAAATATTGGGAATACATGATATGATGGTTCATGACTATGGTCCCGGAAGAATCATAGCATCCTTACATGCTGAGGTAGATTCCAGGGGAGATATTATGAATTTACACGAAGTCATCGACTGTATTGAAACTGAGATCCGTGATAAATGCCTGTGCCAGGCTGTCATACATATGGATCCCGTTCTGGTAAATGATCCTTATACAGATGAGTTAAAAGAAAAAGTACAGAAAATCATCCATGACTTTGATCCGAATTTAAACTTTCATGATTTCCGTGTTGTAAAAGGACAAAACCGCACAAATATCATTTTCGATCTGCTGCTTCCTTTCAAATATAAATTCAGTGATGAATATATGGTTAAATATCTTAAAGATGAAGTTAAAAAAATAAATCCGGCTTTCTTTGCTGTCATTAATGTTGACAAAGGAAGTTTATAATCTATGATAAATCACAACAAAAAAGACATTTCCGGCCGTCTGCCAGAAGGATCGGCACACCGGAAATGTCTTTTTCTATTCTCTGTAAATACCTACATCAGAGAAATTTCAAATTGCATTGTTATTATGCATTCACAATTTTGCCAAAATCGGGTTTTAATGCAGCTCCACCGATCAAGCCACCGTCGATGTTGGGTTTAGCTAATAATTCAGCTGCATTTCCGGCGTTCATAGATCCGCCGTACTGGATACGAACAGCTTCTGCTGTTGCATCATCATACAGATCAGCAATTGTCTCACGGATCATCTTGCAAACTTCTTCAGCCTGATCAGCTGTAGCTGTTTCACCGGTTCCGATAGCCCAGATGGGTTCATAAGCGATAACTAATTCTTTAACCTGATCAGCTGTTACGCCATCCAGATCCCATGTGATCTGTCTCTTGATCCACTCTGTATAAGTACCTGCTTTACGAAGAGCAAGTGACTCACCACAGCAAAGAATAGGAGAAAGACCTGCAGCAAATGCTTTTTTAACTTTCTGGTTGATTAAGATATCGTTTTCACCAAAGATATCTCTTCTCTCAGAATGTCCGATGATGATGTATTTAACACCAGCATCTTTCAGCATGGGAGCTGAAATTTCACCTGTGAAAGCACCCTTATCTTCGATGTAGAAGTTTTCTGCACCAAGTGCTACGTTGGATCCTTTGATTGCTTCTGCAACAGGAACGATGTCGATTGCAGGTACGCAATAAACAACATCAACGTCAGGATTAACTACTAAGTCTTTTAAAGTTGCAACTAATTCAACTGCCTGGCTGGGTGTCATGTTCATTTTCCAGTTGCCGGCAATAATTCTTCTTCTAGCCATTATAAAAATCTCCTTAATTGTTTTGATATATCATTCGACGCGATACGAGTTGTTCCGCTCCGCTCTCACAACTCTAACGCTTTCGCAATATTTGCACTTCGTGCATATTGCTCAACCGTTATATTCGTCAAATACAGACTGCATTGTAAGCAAGCTTACATGCATCCTGTATTTTCCTCATTTTTATCGCTTACTTATCATCTGCTGCTACAACACCGGGAAGTGCTTTTCCCTCTAAGAATTCCAGAGAAGCTCCACCACCTGTAGAGATATGGCTCATCTTGTCTGCAAAACCTAACTGGTTGCAGGCTGCTGCAGAGTCACCACCACCGATGATCGTTGTTGCATCTGTTTCAGCTAAAGCTTTTGCTACAGCGATTGTACCTTTTGCAAGTGTCGGGTTTTCGAATACACCCATCGGTCCGTTCCAAACAACTGTCTTGGCTTCTTTTGCTGCTTTTGCAAATAATTCCTGTGTCTTAGGTCCGATATCAAGACCTTCTTTGTCAGCAGGGATCTTTGTAGAGTCTACATATTCAACTTCGATTTCAGCATCGATCGGATTCGGGAAACCATCAGCTACTGCTGTATCTACGGGAAGTAATAATTTCTTTCCTAATTTTTCAGCTTTAGCCATCATTTCTTTACAGTAATCCAGTTTCTCATCATCTACTAATGAGTTACCGATTTCATATCCCTGTGCTTTTAAGAATGTGAATGCCATACCACCACCGATGATCAGAGTATCACATTTCTCAAGTAAGTTGTTGATAACGTTTAATTTGTCAGCAACTTTAGCACCACCAAGGATAGCTACGAAAGGACGAACCGGATTCTCAACTGCATTTCCCAAGAAATCGATTTCTTTCTGCATTAAGTATCCAACTGCGTTCTCTCCGCCTTTTGCGGTAATATATTTGGTAACTACAGCTACAGAAGCATGTGCTCTGTGAGCAGAACCGAATGCGTCGCATACATATACATCAGCAAGATCAGCTAATTCTTTTGCAAATGCTTCGCCTGCTTCTGTAGGTTTGGTCTCTTCTTTGCCACGGAAACGTGTATTCTGAAGTAATACAACATCTCCTTCTTTCATAGCTTCTACAGCCTTTGTAGCTGCTTCGCCTGTTACATTGTAATCAGCAACGAAAGTAACTTCCTTGCCTAATTTTTCAGATAATCTCTTTGCTACAGGAGCTAAAGATTCGCCTTCATTGGGGCCGTTTTTAACTTTTCCAAGATGTGAGCAAAGGATAACTTTACCACCATCTTTGATTAATTTTTCGATTGTGGGAAGAGCTGCGTTGATACGTGTTTCGTCTGTGATCACACCATCTTTTAACGGAACGTTAAAGTCGCATCTTACCAGTACACGTTTACCTTTTACGTTGATATCATCAACTGATTTTTTGTTTAATGACATTTGTAATGCCTCCTTATATGATTTTAAAAAAAGGATCCGGTCCAAAAGACCGGACCCTTTAAGGTCTTTACCTGAGTTGGTTCAGATCAAATTATGCTAATTCAGCAAAGTATTTGATTGTACGAACCATCTGAGATGTGTAGCTGTTCTCGTTGTCATACCAAGAAACAACCTGTACTAAATTGTCTTCGCCAACCATTGTCTGTGTTGCATCGAAGATTGAACCATATGTTGATCCAACGATATCTGAAGAAACGATTTCTTCTTCGTTGTAACCAAATGATTCTGTAGCTGCTGCTTTCATAGCTGCATTGATTTCTTCTTTTGTTACAGATTTTTCAACTGTAGCAACTAAGATTGTTGTAGATCCTGTAGGGGTAGGAACACGCTGTGCAGAACCGATTAATTTGCCGTTTAATTCAGGGATAACTAAACCGATAGCTTTTGCAGCACCTGTTGAGTTGGGAACGATATTAACAGCACCTGCACGAGATCTTCTTAAATCACCTTTTCTCTGAGGTCCGTCAAGGATCATCTGATCACCTGTGTAAGCATGAATTGTGCTCATAATACCGGATTTGATGCCTGCTAAGTCATTTAATGCTTTAGCCATAGGAGCTAAGCAGTTTGTTGTACAAGATGCAGCTGAGATAATTTTATCTTCAGGCTTTAATGTTTTGTGGTTTACATTGTAAACGATTGTAGGAAGGTCGTTTCCTGCAGGAGCAGAAATAACAACTTTCTTAGCGCCGGCATTGATATGAGCCTGTGCTTTTTCTTTAGATGTATAGAAACCTGAGCATTCAAGAACAACGTCTACACCAAGTTCTCCCCAAGGACAGTTGTTTGCATCGGGCTCTTTGTAGATTTTTAATGTTTTTCCATCAACTGTGATAGAATCTTCGCCAGCTACTACTGTATCAGCTTTGGCATATTTACCCTGTGAAGAGTCATATTTCAGAAGGTGAGCTAACATCTTAGGTGATGTTAAATCATTGATTGCTACTACTTCATAACCTTCAGCACCAAACATCTGTCTGAATGCAAGACGACCAATACGGCCAAAACCATTAATTGCTACTTTTACTGCCATTTTGTAATTCCTCCTAAAATGAATTTTAATATATTATTCTGAAAATATGCATGCGCACATAATCAGAACTTTGTCAGCACATTCATTGTACATAATTTGTCCTAAAATATCAAGACATAAATCAAAAGAAAATCGAAGAAAAGAAAAGAATTTTGCCCTTTTATAGAGTTTATGCTCTGTGTTATGATAGTTTTGATTTAAAAACTGAAAGGCAGGATAACGCTATGAGTATTCCATCTGATTTTCATCTGCACTCTTCCTTTTCCGGAGACTGCGACACCCCCATGGACCTGATGGTCCGGTCCGGAATTGCAAAAGGCTTGCAATCCATGTGCTTTACCGAACACAATGATTTTGATTTTCCTGATATTCCGGAATCCGGAATCAACAGTTCAACCTTCCTTTTAAATGTCGATTCCTATTTATATGACATACTGAGAATGCGCGAAAAATACGCAGACAAAATACAGATCCTGTTCGGCATCGAGATCGGACTGCAGGATAGCTGTCTTGATAAAAATACAGAATTGACAAACGCATATGATTTTGACTTTGTCATCGCTTCTTCTCATTTGTGCATGGGAGCGGATCCTTACTACCCATCCTTTTTTGAAAACCACAAGGCATCCGACGGCTATCGCGCTTATTTTGAAGAAATGTTATCATATGTCAGAAACTATAAAGACTACGACGTTTATGGTCATCTTGACTATATTGCGCGGTATGCACCGGCTGATGCAGACCGTTCCTTTTCCTATTTTGATTATTCCGATCTCATCGACGAGATTTTAAAAGCGATCATTTCAAACCATAAGGGAATCGAATGCAACACATCGGGGCTGCGCAAGCCTTTAAACGCTACAAACCCTTCTGTTGATATTTTAAAACGTTACAAGGAACTTGGTGGTGAGATCATCACAGTCGGCTCTGATGCTCATTTTGCAGAGCATGTTGCGGCAGACTTTGACAAAGCCGCCGACATCCTGAAAGCATGCGGCTTTCGATATTACAACACCTTTGTACACAGGCAGCCTGTTTTCGACAAGCTCTGATTTTCCCGTTCTCAACATTGTCCCGGTTTCATATATTAAGAAAAAACAGGATGTGTTTTCTTGCTTCAGACCATCAGAAAAAGCAATTTGATACTCGGGACACTGATGTTGACACTGGCCGGTGTTCTGACCAGAATCATCGGTTTCTTTTATCGTATATTTTTATCCCGGCAGATTGGTGAGGAGGGCATGGGAATCTACCAGCTTTTATCCCCTCTCATGGCATTGTCATTCTCCTTTACCTGTGCCGGTATCCAGACATCCTTATCCAAGCACGTCGCGGCCTGCGAGGCAGAAAACAGACATCAGAAAAGCATCCTGACATTGTTCTGTGCTTTTTTTATATCGGTTTTACTGTCTCTTTTTGCAGGACTTCTGCTATGTCGTTTCCGCATTTACATTTCTGTTGCATTTCTTTCCGAAGAAAGATGCCAAAACCTCATTACCATTTATGCGCTGTCTCTTCCGTTCTGCGCTATCCACAGCTGCATCAACGGTTATTATTTCGGACTAAGAAAAACAACTGTCCCCTCCGTCACACAATTGATTGAACAGCTTGTACGTGTATGCAGCGTGATCGTATTGTTTTTTCTTTTTCCGGATACAGACTTTGAAAAAAAAATTGCCTTCGCAGTCCTGGGACTTACCCTCGGAGAAATTGCCTCATCCATGACCAGCCTTTTCATATTGAGACCTGTTTTAAAGGGACCGGCAAACAAATCCGTGGATTTTGGCGGATACAACAGGGCTTTTTGCAGCCTGCTTTCCCTGGCTGCTCCTTTGAGCCTTAACCGGATTATATTAAACGCTTTACAAAGCATCGAAGCTGCCTATCTGCCAAGAAAACTGACTGAATATGGATATGCTCCTTCTGAAGCTCTGTCTGTTTACGGTGTTTTTATGGGAATGGCACTCCCCATGATTCTGTTCCCCCAGGCAGTCACAAGTTCTGTCAGTGTACTGCTTCTGCCCTATGTTTCGGAAGCCGAGGCGAAAAAAGACAGAAAAAAAATATCACATTCCATCTTTCTTACTACAACCTTTTGTGTCCTGCTCGGCTTTGCATGTCTGGTTTTTTTTTATCTGACCGGTCCATTGATCGGGACGCTGATTTTTCACAGCGAGGATGCCGGCCTTTTTATCCGGACCCTCAGCTTTATGTGTCCGTTCCTGTATTTGGGAACGCTTTTAACAAGTATATTAAACGGTCTCGGCAAAGCCACTCTTTCCTTTCTGATTCATATATCGTCAATCAGCATCCGCCTGCTTGGCATCTTTATCATGGTTCCTGTATTTGGCATCAAATCATACCTTTATTTTTTGATGCTGGGCCAGATTCTGTATTGTGTTTTGAATTTTGTTGCACTAAAAAAATATCTATACTATAATGACTCGAGGTGTTTCCGTAATCTTAACGGATATAAAAAGAAATCACACAAATATACAAACTAAAGGAAAGAACAATGAGTTTTGAATTTTTACAAAAGCTTCCGACACCTGCCGAAATACGTGAGCAGTACCCGATGCCGGAAAAATTAGCATTATTAAAAGAAAAAAGAGATGAAGAAATCAAGAAAGTCATTACCGGAGAAAGCGACAAGTTTCTTGTCATCATCGGTCCCTGCAGCGCCGACAACGAAGATTCTGTCTGTGACTATGTTAACCGCCTTGCCGCAATCAATGACAAGGTCTCCGACAAGTGCATCCTGATTCCCAGAATTTACACCAATAAGCCCCGCACCACCGGAGAAGGCTACAAAGGCTTTGTCCATCAGCCCGATCCGGAAAAGAAGCCCAATCTGTTAGCCGGACTGGTTGCAGTCAGAAAACTGCACATCCGTGCTATCGCAGAATCCGGATTAACCGCTGCGGATGAAATGCTTTATCCGGAAAACTGGCGTTATGTCCATGATCTGTTATCCTATGTTGCAATCGGTGCCCGCAGTGTTGAAGATCAGCAGCATCGTCTGACCGTCAGCGGCTTTGATGTACCTGCCGGCATGAAGAATCCGACATCCGGTGATTTATCTGTTATGATGAATTCTGTTTATGCTGCTCAGCATCCTCATGAATTCATTTACCGCAACTGGGAAGTTAAAACAACGGGCAATCCGTTGGCCCACACAATTCTCAGGGGATCTGTCAACCAGTACGGACGCAATCTTCCTAATTATCACTACGAAGATTTAAACAGACTTATGGAAATGTACAATGAACGTGATCTGATGTTTCCTGCTACGGTAATCGATGCCAACCACAACAATTCAGGCAAAAAATATGAGCAGCAGGTGCGTATTGTCAAGGAAGTTCTTCACTCCAGAAAATTAAATTCCGATATTCACAGACTGGTCAAAGGTGTTATGATTGAAAGCTATATCGTGGAGGGTTGCCAGAAAATCGGCGACGGTGTCTACGGCAAATCTATTACCGATCCCTGTCTCGGATGGGAGGAAAGCGAACGTCTGATATACGATATTGCCGAAAACTGCTAGAATTATATTAGCTGTTTTTATTCAACAAATTTCAGTAATTATAAAATACTTCACAATAAAAAACGTATGTAATTCCGGGTGGCCGGAATACATACGTTTTTTTATCCTCTCGGATGCGCTTTCGCATATACTTCGCGAATACGATTGTGGTTCATGTTCGCATAAATCTGTGTAGTGGAAATATCCGAATGCCCGAGCATTTCCTGTACACTCCGAAGATCGGCACCGTTTTCAACCAAATGTGCCGCAAAAGAATGCCTCAGGGTATGCGGCGTAATATCCGCGGTAATGCCGGCCTTTTTGGCATAAAACTTGATCAGCTTCCAAAATCCCTGTCTACTCATCGGAGCGCCCGAAAAATTGCAAAACAGAATATCCGAAGACTTGTCCTCGATCATCTGCTCTCTTGCTTCTGTCAGATAACGGACCAAAGCTTCTTTGGCGGCCTTTCCAAACGGGATCACTCTTTCTTTGTGAGCATCTCTGCATATGATAAAGCTCATTGGCAGATTAACATCACTGACCTTTAACGTAATCAGTTCAGTAACTCTGATACCGGTTGCATATAAAAGCTCCAGCATTGCTTTGTCCCGGATTTCTTTGTGGCTGTTGCCCGAAGGCTGTTCCAACAAGCGGATCACCTCATCCATTGTCAAAATCTCAGGAATCTTTTTCTCTATTTTGGGTGCCTTTAATCCATCTGTAATATCTTTTTTAACGATACCTTCCTGCGCCATAAAATGAAACAACGCCTTAATGGATGCTATATTTCTGGAAATTGTAGCTGCAGCAAAATGCTGTTCTCCCATAGAAGTAATGTAATCCTTTAAAGCTTCTTCGCTCACATCGACCCATTCAGTCAAATTTCTGGCATGTAAAAAAACAATAACCTTCTTCAAATCACGGCGGTACGACAATTCGGTATTCGTAGAAGTTTCTTTAATATTATGTAAATATGCAACGAATTGATCGATTGCCTGTTCCATATATCTGTAACCCTTTCCTCATAAGCATCACTTATGTAAATCTCACTCAGTACATTCCTTATTATAATCAGATTTTTCAAGAAAATCAAACATAAAATTTGCTGTTTTTTCCTTTATTTTCAAGGTTTTTTGCCAAAGTCCCAACATCTATGTTTTATCCTCTAAAGCTGTCACTATATCTTGTAATTTTTTATGTAAATAATTTTTCCCAAAAAGTTTACCAGATATGGATTAACATAAAATTCCGATATGATTCCAATTATGACAACTGCAAATATCTTTATTATCTGTGTGACATTCCTCTTTTTTCCGGTCACCTCCGCCCTCTTAAATTGACCCAGATAGTCAATCTCTGCGTATTTATAATAAGCAAACAGATATAAAAAAATATGCGGAAATAAGAAACCCACATACAGTAAAAGTCCCAAAATACGATAGGCTCTGACGAAGTAATATGCTCCAACTCCGATTCCCACTCCAACGATCCACAGCCACAAAAAATTGCCCGGCTTTTCTTTTTTTATAAATTTAAAAACAAGCAGCAATACAATCTGACTGCACCTTAACTTCAAAATATATAACATATAATCCATTTGTCTTTTTTCTTCTACGACCATCTGTGCAATCATATCTGATACTACAGTCTGGTTTAGCGGAAGCTCTGACGGATTTACAATAATTTGAAAGCCAATGCAGATTGCAATTCCCAAAAGCAATGGCCAGAAGCATCTTATAATCTTTTTAATTTTTATCATACTAACGGCTTATCGGTTATTTTTACAATATATGATGTGATTGCTTTTGATATGAAAGGCTATCATCGATAAAAGAAAACAGAAGCCAATATAGAATATAGGCTTCTGTTTTATACAGATAGATTTTATAACTGGCATATGCCAAAAATCATCATTATAATTATGTCTGATCCATTTCTGACAAAACCATAAGATCAAGACAGATACTTGTTGATATAAGCCATAATAGCCGCTATCGTCTTGGCATCCTGTATTTCTCCGGAAAAAACCATATCGCGCAGTTCTTGGGGCTTGTATGCCTTTACATGGATAAATTCATCCTCATCCAGATGCTGCTCTGTCTTCATGAGATTCCGGGCAACATAAACATCCACTCTCTCATTACAAAATGCAACCGTGGATGCAATTGAAATCAAAAGCTCCATATCTTCTATTTCACAGCGATAACCGGTTTCCTCTTCCAATTCACGGTGACTGCACGAAAGAAATGATTCATTTTCATTCAGACCTCCTGCCGGGATTTCGAGTATTTCTTTGTCCCATGCATTTCTGTACTGTCTGATCATCAGGATTCTTCCATCATCTAACACCGGTACAACTGCAGCCGCACCCTTATGCCTGATAAAATCCCATTTGGCAATATTTCCATTGGGCACCTGAATCGTATCTTCATAAAAATCCACTACATGACCGTGATATACAAGCTTACGGTCCAGCAATTTAAATTGATCTTCCATTACATATTCTCCAGAAGTTTATCCACACTGACTAATTTAACACAGAGCACAAACAAATCAGTTGCTTTCGCTAATTCCTCTGTTGTCGGAAGTGTCGGTGCAATACGGATATTGCTGTCCTTGGGATCCTTTTTGTAAGGATACGTAGCTCCGGCTCCTGTCATTACAACGCCAGCCTCCTTGCACTTTGCAACGATTGCCTTAGCGCAGCCTTCCATGGCATCAAATGAAATGAAATAACCACCAAGCGGGTTGGTCCATGAAGCAATACCAAGACCGCCCAGTTCCTCTTCCAGCGCCTTTACAACAGCCTGGAATTTTGGTCTGATGGATGCTGCATGCTTCATCATATGTGCATTCAGTCCATTGATATCTTTAAAATAGCGTACGTGTCTTAACTGGTTGATCTTGTCATGACCGATTGTCTGGATTGTCATGGATTTTTTAACCCACTCCAGATTTTTCTGTGAAGCAGCCATTGCTGAGATTCCGCTTCCAGGGAAAGTAACCTTGGAAGTAGAGGCAAACTCATATACCATATCCGGATTGCCTGCTTTTTCACACTCAGATATAATATCCAGAATGTGAGCCTGCTTATCTTCATATAAATGATGAATGACATAAGCATTGTCCCAGTAGATCCTGAAATCTTCTGCTGCGGGCTTTAGGGAAGCCATACGCTTAACGGTTTCGTCAGAATAGCTGTATCCCTGCGGGTTGGAATACTTGGGATTGCACCAGATACCTTTTACGGCAGGATCATTGTTGACATATTTTTCAACAAGCTCCATATCCGGTCCATCTTCTGTCATCGGTATATTTATCATTTCAATTCCAAAATACTCTGTAATGGCAAAATGTCTGTCATATCCGGGTACCGGGCAGAGAAACTTCACCTTGTCCAATTTACACCACGGTGTAGAGCCACAGACGCCCTTGATCATGGATCTTGAAACGGTATCAAACATAATATTCAGACTGGCATTTCCAAATACAATCACATTTTCGGGCTTTGTATCCATCATATCTGCCATCAGCACCCTGGCTTCCCAGAGTCCCTCTAAAACACCGTAATTGCGGCAATCTGTACCATTCTCGGATTTGCAGTCGGAAGTACTGTTTAAAACATCCAGAAGTCCCATACTCATATCAAGCTGCTCAGCTGATGGCTTACCTCTGGACATATCCAGCTGCAATCCTTTTTTCTTTGCATCTTCATATGCAGCATCCAACTCCTTTTTCAGTTGTAATAATTCTTCTTTTGTTAATTCACTGTACGCTTTCATAAATAGCACCACCTTGAAATTGTTTAATTGTATACAATCATACACTTCGTCTATTTTACACTATGAATCGCAGAAAAACAAGCAAATAGATATATTTTTCCTTTATTTTTTGATTTATTTTGTATAGATATTCTCTTCCTAATTATATATAATCGTTATATAATAATGTAGGTGTCAAAGGCGATTCATGGCTTTTGCACTGTTTTAAGGTTTTATTCACTATACTACAACAGGAAGAGGTAACAGGAAATGAGCGTAACAGAAATCAAACCGATCAAAGAAGGTAAAGTTCGTGAAATCTATGATAACGGCGACACACTGATCATGGTTGCAACCGACCGTATCAGCTGCTTTGATGTCATTCTCAAAAACATCGTATCTAAAAAAGGTACTGTATTAACACAGATGTCCAAATTCTGGTTTGACATGACAAAAGACATTATTCCCAATCATATGATTTCCGTTGATGTAAAGGATATGCCGGAATTTTTCCAGCAGGAAAAATTTGATGGCAACAGCATGCTGTGCCGCAAACTCAATATGCTCCCGATTGAATGCATTGTACGTGGTTATATTACCGGAAGCGGCTGGGCAAGTTACAAAGAAAACGGCACTGTCTGCGGTATCAAGCTTCCCGAAGGCTTACAGGAATCCGACAAGCTGCCTGAACCCATCTACACTCCTTCCACCAAAGCTGAAATCGGTGATCATGATGAAAATATCTCATTTGAACAGAGTGTTGAATATCTTGAAAAACGGTTCCCCGGAAAAGGACAGGAATACGCTGAAAAGCTCCGTGATTACACCATTGCCTTATACAAAAAATGTGCAGATTATGCACGAACAAAAGGAATCATCATTGCTGATACCAAGTTTGAATTTGGTCTTGATGAAAACGGCAATATTGTTTTAGGCGATGAGATGCTCACTCCTGACAGTTCCCGTTTCTGGCCTGCTGAAGGTTATGAGCCCGGACACGGACAGCCCTCTTTCGATAAGCAGTTTGCCCGTGACTGGTTAAAAGCCAACAAACATGACTGGGAGCTTCCTCAGGAAATCGTTGATAAGACAATTGATAAGTATTTACAGGCTTATGAATTACTGACAGGCAAGAAATTATAAGCACCACTTACGATCATTAATTTTGCCCCTAACTTGATATCCACGAATTGCTCCGCTGCAAATCAGTTCCCGCAATTCTCAAACATTCGCCAAACATTCGAAATTCGCTGATTTACTGCGTAAATCGCTACTTTCTCATGTTTGACCTTTTGACTCTGATATCATAATAAAAACCCCAGATCAAATGATCTGGGGTTTTTCATTTATTAATTATACGAAATGATATCATTTATTTTGCATAATCAATGACTCGCGATTCACGGATCAGACTAACCTTAATGTTGCCCGGATATTCAAGTTCAGATTCAATCTGTTTTGCAATATCACGTGCCAATAAGACCATATCTGTATCTGTAATCTGGTCTGGAACTACCATTACACGAATCTCTCTACCTGCCTGAATAGCAAAAGATTTTTCTACACCTTTGAAATTGTTTGCGATATTTTCTAATTGTGTCAGCCTGGTTGTATAAGTCTGTAAGGTCTCACGTCTTGCTCCCGGTCTTGCAGCGGAAATCGTATCCGCAGCCTGTACCAGACAAGCGATCAAGCTGGTCGGCTCAACATCACCATGATGAGATTCAACCGCATTGATGACGATCGGTGATTCCTTATATTTTCTACACAACTCAGCACCAAGCTGAATATGTGATCCTTCCATCTCATGGTCTACAGCTTTACCGATATCATGTAATAAACCGGCGCGCTTAGCCAATCGAACATCCAAGCCAAGCTCAGATGCTAAAAGTCCTGATAAATGAGCGACTTCTATAGAATGCTTTAATGCATTCTGACCATAACTTGTACGGTATTTCATCTTACCCAAGAGACGTACAAGTTCAGAATGAATACCATGTACTCCTACTTCGAGGACAGCCGCTTCTCCTTCTTCACGGATAATTGTTTCGATTTCTTTTTGTGCCTTTTCAACCATTTCTTCGATTCTGGCCGGATGGATACGTCCGTCTACAATCAATTTTTCCAAGGCAATTCGAGCAACCTCTCTACGGATTGGATCAAATCCGGATAAGATAACTGCTTCAGGAGTATCATCGATAATCAAATCAACACCGGTTAATGTCTCAAGAGTACGTATATTACGTCCTTCTCTACCGATAATACGACCTTTCATTTCATCGTTAGGAAGCTGCACAACGGAAAGCGTTGTCTCTGAAACATGATCAGCAGCACATCTCTGAATGGCTGTTACAACATATTCCTTTGCTTTCTTGTCTGCTTCTTCCTTAGCCCTGCTCTCCATCTCTTTGATCATGACAGCAGTTTCATGCTTAACATCTTCTTCAACAATTTTCAACAAATATTCTTTTGCCTGTTCGGAGGTTAATCCTGAGATTCGTTCTAGTTCCTGTACTCTTTGTTCGTTTAATTTGGCTACCTCAGCTTTTTGCTTTGATAACTCCTCTTCCCTTGCAGTCAGACTTGCTTCTTTCTTTTCAAGCGCATCAGCTTTTTTGTCAATGTTTTCTTCCTTTTGCTGAACACGTCTTTCATAGCGCTGTGCCTCTGCTCTTCGCTCTTTGATTTCTTTATCCAATTCATTTTTGGTACGAATGGATTCCTCTTTGACCTCGAGCAAGCCTTCACGCTTTTTTGCTTCTGCAGTCTTTAAAGCTTCGTCGATAATCTCACGGGCTTTCTCATCTGCATTGCCGATCTTTTCCGCTGCCTGCTTTTTTAAAACAGAAGTAACGACAGCTGATGTAACCGGGACAGCAATCACAAGTGTCACTACAACGGCAATAATTATAAAAACTACCATTGTACAGGAGCACCTCCTTATTAAATTTTCATTGTACAAATATCTCATAATAGAACGAAAATACTTCATTCTAAGTCGCGATTTTACAACACTTCAATTCTAAACTATATCCGTTGTTATGTCAAGTGCGTATGTCCACCGTCAACGCACATTTGTCCACCTTGGAACATATCTTTTAGATGTTGTAATCCATACTGTAATTGTTGTTGTTTTCAGAAAACGTGCGCATTGCAGACAATATTGCTTCAAAAGAATATCCTTTTTGTAACAGGGAACGAAAATATTTGTTTTTTTCTTCTGCGGTACACGACCCTATTCCGGGAAAATGTTTTTTTCGTAATTGGTTATAGATCAGTTCCTCTTCCGGCGTCTGCTCTCCACTTTCACGAAACTTTTGATATGCAGCTTTAATAGTCTCTTCCGATAATCCTCTTTGACGCAATTTCAAAAAAATCTGTTGCCGGTTAAGATTTTTACCGTGATAAAACAGATAATCATCAGCATACTGCATATCATTGATATAGCCAAATGATCGCACATAATCCATTGCCCGGTCCACACATACAGCCGGATACCGGTTTCTTTCGAGCTTGAGACGCAGCTTCTTTTCCGTATAGCTACGTTCCATTAATAAATTCATAGCACGCAGCTTGCAACGTTTGGTCAACACTTCATCTATCAGTCTGTCATATATATCCCCGGACAGTTCATTTCCAACAGATATGCCATATAAACGAAGTTCGCCTTTGTACAAGACAAAGGCAAACTCATGATCCAGCATAATTTCACATTGCTTTTTAGAGATATCTATGATATCTGTAACTGTCATACATCAATATCCTCTCAATACTATGATTTAGAAGATGCTTTTCCTTTATTTTCTGAAGTATTATTGTCTCCCTCAGTTTCCTGTGTATCATCCTTTAATAAACCATATTTTACACGAACCTTATGCTCAATTTCAGCAAGCATATCGGGGTGCTGCTGCAAAAACATCTTGGAGTTTTCGCGTCCTTGTCCAAGCTTTTCACCTTCATATGCGTACCATGCGCCACTCTTATTGACAACACCGCTTTCGGCTGCCAGATCAAGGATATCGCCCACTGCGGAAATGCCCTTACCAAACATGATATCAAACTCTGCAATCTTGAACGGAGGCGCAATTTTATTTTTGACAACCTTAACCTTGGTGCGGTTACCAATGGGCTCACCGTTTACCAAAAGCTGTTCTTTACGACGTACATCCAGACGCACGGAAGAATAAAATTTAAGAGCATTACCACCGGTCGTTGTCTCCGGATTGCCAAACATGATGCCAACCTTTTCTCTCAACTGATTGATAAAAATCACGGTACAATTGGACTTGCTGATCACAGCAGTCAGCTTTCTCAGAGCCTGTGACATCAGTCTGGCCTGCAGACCAACGTGGGAATCTCCCATATCTCCATCAATCTCAGCCTTGGGAACCAGAGCTGCAACCGAATCGACAACAACAATATCAATTGCACCGGAGCGTACCATGGTCTCACAAATCTCCAATGCCTGCTCTCCGCAGTCCGGCTGGGAAATATATAAATTATCAATATCTACACCTATATTTTTGGCATAAGCAGGGTCCAGTGCATGCTCAGCATCAATAAATCCGGCAATTCCGCCTCTCTTTTGCACCTCAGCGATCATATGCAGGGTAACCGTTGTCTTACCTGATGATTCAGGTCCATATATTTCAATAATACGTCCTTTGGGAATACCACCAAGGCCTAATGCAATATCCAGACTAAGCGATCCTGTCGGAATCGTCTCTACATTCATCTGTCTGGTCGGATCTCCAAGCTTCATAATGGAGCCCTTACCATATGACCTCTCAATCTGTGAAATTGCAACATCCAATGCTTTCAGTTTTTCTTCTTTTTCCATTTTGATTCTCCTTTGAGAACATTTGTTCGTCTCTTGTATAAGAATAAAACAAATGTTCGATTTTGTCAATATTATTTTTTCTGTAATTAACATTTGTGATAAATATTAATCACCTTACCACGTTTCCAGTTGTATTTTAACAGAACGGCTGTCCGTTAAATCACCCTCAAGAGCATCACTTCCTTAATATTTATAAAATAAATGTAATTGGAAAAGCGGGCTGAATACGCCCAAAAGCAGAAATGCTTTTTAGATGCCCTTACTGTAACATATTTTTTCAGATATAGCAATACCGCACTTTACGTGCGGTATTATTTTTTCATCATTAGTAAGATTTTAAATACTTTTCATAATCGGTCAGGGAGATTGTAAACCATCCATACTCTGAAGACATATAATAATTCATTCCTACCTCAAGACCACAGGGAGTATAAAAAATAATCATGTGACCGGAATTGTTAAAATCATCTACCAGTTCATCCATATCTGTCTCTTCCAAATAAGATATTGTGCCATTTTGTTTGTTGGATGAACGAATGATATCCTTTACAAAAGCTTCATCCATATCCAGAATATCCTCATTTATGAGAACCATACCGGTCTGAAGATCTATATTGACACAGTATAAATTTAATCCTGCCTCAAAATTACTGTCAAACCTGCTGCTGGTAACCATGCTGACTACTGATTCATCATTGTAGGTGACATATGTTTTGGCATCCACTGTATATCCGGCTCCATAATCTTCGAAGGCTTCTTCATAATCATCCTTCATATAGTTAAAATAATCAATATCAGCTAATGCCTGATCCTTCAATGTTTCATTGATCTCATCCAGATTGGGGATATCCCCCTCCAGCTGATAATAGGTTCCCCGCATACAGATATCGTTATCTTTATCCAGCTCCTCCTCTGTCTTAAAAATCAACTGATAAGAAACATTTTCATCAATACAGTTATTGAGCTCTTCATAATACTGATGATTCTTATCCCAGACCTCATCCGCTGTCATATTATCCGGCTCTTCTGCCCATGTTGTATCATCCCAGTCAATGTCGTTACCAAAAGAGTCATCATAATCGTCATCATAATCATAATCATAATCATAATCGTCATCGTCATAACCATTACTATAGTCAGGATCCGAGCTTTGCAGATCATCGCGCGAATCATAGCCCCAATAACCGAACACAAGAGCAGAAAGCAATGCAACAACAAACATAATGACACCAACTACAACAGCAACCGTCGTATAGCGCTTTGAGCCATTAGATCCGGCCGTCTGAGAGCCATAATGATCCTGCGCATACACACGGGAATTGTCACCGGTGTAATATCCCTGTCCATAATCCTGCCGGATATCTGTTCCGGTATAAGCACTCTGTCCATAGTTCTGACCATTATTATCAGGTTGAGCCGCCTGATAATGACAACAGGGACACACTCCATCTCTTAATAATGCACCACATTGTGGGCAAAAACCGTTTTCATATTGTGTATTCAATATTTATCCTCCCTTTTCCCCTTATGAAATCAGCCTTTTTTATTACCAAATGTAATCTCACTGAAATATTCCAGTACACATTTACGAAGTAACGCTAAAGCTGCCACGACCGCCTCTTCCCTGATGTGGGCACGGTCTCCACTGAAATGATATTCTTCGACAACCGTTTTTCCTTTTACATTGCAGCCGATATATACAAGCCCCACCGGCTTTTCCCTGGTACCTCCATCCGGTCCGGCAAGCCCGGTTACCGATACCGTGACATCAGCCTTGGTAAGCAAAGATATTCCCTGTGCCATTTCTCTGGCCACTTCCTCACTGACAGCTGAATATTTTTTTAATGTGGACTGTTTTACACCAAGAACCTTTCGTTTGGCCTTGTTGGAATAAGTTACATAGCCGGCCTTAAACACCTCGGATACACCCGGTACATTGATAAGCCTTGCTGCAAGCATACCTCCGGTGCAGGACTCCATCGTGGAAATACGCAGTTCATTTGCCAAAAGCAGATCCACACAGGACTGCTCTAAGCTTGTTTCTTCATGTGTAGTATAAATACTCTGGTTAAAACGATGTTTTAATTCCTTGACCACATATTTTATGAGCTTGGAAGTTTCTTTTTCCGTTGCCGCCTTAGCTGTCACGCGAATATGCACCTCTCCGCATTTTGCATAGGTTGCAAGTACAACATGATCATTATAATCAAACAGATCCTTAATAGAATCATTGATCGTCTTTTCATCCAGACCACAGATCTTAATTGTTCTGGAACAGATAATCATATCTGTCTTTTCCTGTAAATAGACGGATACCTGCTCCCGAAACATCGGTTCCAGTTCCTTTGGAGAGCCTGGCAGTAAAATCACCGTTTTCTTTTGTTTTTCCAGAATACAGCCATTGGCGGATCCATTGTGGTTTTCCAGCTCCACAACCGAAGCATCGGGATACATATCTTTTATAGTCTGCAGGGTAATATCATCCTCTGCCTGACCAAGCCCGCCTGATACAAAAATGATATCCGATCTCTTTTCTGCTGTTTTTACCATTTCTTCCAGACGCTTTTTATCATCACCTACAACTGTCTGATAAAAACAGTCAAAGCCCGATGTAACACATTGCTCTGCTAAAAAAGCCGCATTTGTATTGACCACAGTTCCGGTCAGCAGTTCAGAACCAACACTAATTATTTCAGCTGTCATTTTAATCCACATCCTTAAGTACATCTTTATTTTTAATCAGGTAATCAACTAATGAAACTACAGTAAGAACCAGCGCAATATACATGGTAACATTGCCTATTACCATCATTACACGGTAAAATGACGGGATATTGTATGGATACAGATTCATAGCAGCAAGCTTTACATTGACGCTTGAATAGTAATCCATGACGATCATCTGCACGCACAGCATGACCATCTGAAATGTTGTTTTAAATTTACCCCACATGCTTGCCGCAATGACAACACCTTTTTCAGCAGCGATCAGACGGAAGCCACTGATAATAAATTCTCTTGCAATGATCACAATGGTGATCCATGCCGGAATAACACCTAAAGAACTCATTGCAATAAGTGCGGAACAAACCAAAAGCTTGTCAGCCAGTGGATCCATAAACTTTCCAAAATTGGTGATCAGATTGTATTTTCTGGCAATTTTGCCATCCAATAAATCTGTCAGACTGGCTACAATAAAGATAGCCAGAGCAATCCATTTAAAATACAGAAACCGCGGTACCAGTAAAATAAAAGCAACATAAAAAGGCACCATAATCACTCGTGATAACGTCAGTTTATTGGGTAAATTCATGATAACACCTCTCCTATCAAATCGTATTCATATGAACCGGTCACTTTGATTTTAACAAAATCGCCGCTCATAAATTCTTCAGCTGAATGGACAAATACCATTCCGTCTACATTGGGAGCATCCTTGTAGGTACGTCCGACATATACATTTTCATCGGCGACCTTTCCTTCGATCAGGACATATCCTTCCCAGCCGATCATATCAGTGGCTTTATCAAAGGCAATCTCCTGCTGCAGCTCCATGATCTCTCCGCGCCACTCTTCCTTTTGCTCTTCCTCAATCTGATCCGGGAAGGTTGCGGCCGGTGTATTTTCTTCCGCAGAATAGGTAAAAACACCGAGACGGTCAAACTGCATCTCGTCAACAAACTCCATGACCTGCTCGTGATCTTCCTTCGTCTCTCCGGGAAAACCGGCTATCAGGGTAGTCCGCAGGCAGATATCCGGGATTTCTTTACAAAGTCTGCCGATGATATCACGCAGATCCTGATTGGAGGTCTTTCGTCCCATCCGCTGTAAAATAGTGTCAGATGCATGCTGGATCGGAATATCCAGATAATGACAGATCTTTTTTTCCTGTCTGATAACATCGATCAGCTCATCCGTTATCTCTTCGGGATAACAGTATAAGATCCGGATCCAGTATAACTGCGGGATCTCACACAATTTTTTCAATAATTCCGGAAGCATCTTTTTACCATATAAATCTTTACCGTAAAGGGTTGTTTCCTGTGCTACCAGTATCAGCTCCTTTACACCCTGCTCTGCTAAATCTCTGGCTTCCTGTATCAGCTCTTCCATCGGCACGCTGCGGTAATTGCCTCGCACCTTGGGGATAATGCAGTATGTACAATGCTTGTCGCATCCCTCTGCAATCTTTAAATAAGAGGAATAGCAGCCGGAGGTTACCATCCTTTTTTTGCCAAAAACGGGAGTATCATTGATGTCTCTTAAAAAATCCGTCCGTTTATGAGCTGTCACATCTTCAATAGCCTGTATGATCTGATCTATGGCATTGGTACCGACAATGACATCCACCTCCGGAATATCCTCACGGATTTCCTTGGCATATCGTTGTGCCAGACATCCTGTTGCGATCAGTCCCTTTAAATGCCCGGCAGTCTTTTTTTCACCGTATGCAAGCAGCTGGTTGATGCTCTCTTCCTTGGCATCACCAATAAAGCAGCAGGTATTGACAACCACAATATCCGCTTCATTTTCATCATCTGTAAAGCTGTATCCTTTTTCGGAAAGCATACCAAGCATCATCTCAGTATCTACCAGGTTTTTATCACAGCCCAGTGAAACAAACATAATTTTCATATCATCACCAAAAGAAAGGGATTGATGTATCCAATCGATCAAATAAACACCAATCCCTTTTCATTTTATTCTTCCTCTTCGTCATCACCCAAAATTTTGATCTTGCCCTGTTTTAATTCATCTACCGCGATTGACAATGGCTTTTCACTCTGAGTTGTTTCAACAAACGGCTCTTCTCCATCGATCAGCTGTCTGGCTCTCTTGCTCGTTGCCATAACGATAGAATAACGACTGTTTACTACCTTGGATTCACCGGGTTCAACCTCGCTGTTAACGACTTTCATTAAGTCTGAATAAGACGGATGTAACATAATATTTCTCCTTTCAAATACTCCTCAAAATTTATGAATTGTCACTTAGTGTCTGACCAACTTCCTCTATCAGTTTCAAATACCGGCTGCTCCTGCAATGGGACGCTTCCACAATTGCATGAACGGTATCCACACATTGCTCCAGGTCATCGTTGATAACTATATAATCGTAGTTTTCAACACCCTTGGATTCCTCTACTGCCCGTGCCAGACGCTTTTTGATCACATCATCGGTCTCTGTACCTCTTCCGGTCAGACGATCTTTCAAAACAGCAGCAGAAGGGGCTGTAACAAAAATCAGAACTGTTTCGGGTAATTTTGCTTTGACCTTTAAAGCTCCCTGAATTTCAATCTCTAAGATCACGTCCTGACCGTTTTGAAGGCAATTCTCCACATAGGCAAGCGGCGTACCATAATAATGATCGCAATATCGGGCATATTCCAAAAAACCATCCTCAGCAATTGTTTTTTCAAATTCTTCCTCAGATCTGAAAAAATAGGATTTGCCTTCTTCCTCACCCGGACGCGGATTTCTTGTTGTCATGGAAACACTTAAAGCATAGGAAGCATGCTTTTCCAGCAGCCGTTTGACAATGGTTCCTTTTCCTGCTCCGGAAAATCCGGAAATTACAATCAATGAACCTTTTTTCATATACTTTCACCTACTCAATATTCTGAATTTGCTCTCTGACCTTTTCAATCTCAGTCTTTAATTCAATACCGCGGTTGGAAATTTCCAGATCTGTTGATTTGGAAAGAATGGTATTGGCTTCCCTGTTCATCTCCTGAACAATAAAATCCAGCTTGCGACCAATACTGCCACCCTCGATCAGGGTATTGCGGACCATCATAATGTGGCTGCGCAGACGGACAATTTCCTCATCCACACAAATCTTGTCGGCAAATATAGTAACTTCCATCAAAAGTCTGTTTTCATCTATATTATTATCTTCTAACAGGTCATGCACCTTTGCCAAAAGCTTTTCTTTGTATTCCTCGATAATCCCGGGTGAATTTTCCTCAATGTAATCCACTAAAGTCAACATGCCATCCAGCTTGCATACCAGATCATTTTTGAGATTCTCTCCCTCTTTTACGCGGGATTCAACAAATGCCTCACAGGCCTGTCTGACAGCTGCCTCCAAAACTTTCCAGATACCCTCTTCATCAATTTCCTGTTCTTCCATACTGAACACTTCGGGATACCGGGACAAGGTTGATACACGGATATCATTTTCCAGCGAAAAGGTCTCTTCCATTTCCTTGAGATAGGCAAGATAAGACGCTGCCACATCCGGATGATATTTGACACTGACCGTCTGCTCTGATAAATCCTCATATGTGATATACACATCGACCTTACCACGCTGAATATATTCTTTTAATAAATTCCGGATTGATGCTTCAAAGAAATTAAGCCTCTTCGGCATCTTGATATTGACGTCCAGATACCGGTGATTTACAGCCTTCATCTCAACGGTAATTTTGCGCTGACCTTCTGAAATCTCGCCTCTTCCGAAGCCAGTCATACTTTTTATCATGTTATCTTCGCTTTCTTTTCCTGCAACTATTTTCCCTATGTTGCACATTCCAATATATTATAAGCCACGTTAAAAAACTAGTCAAGTTTTACTGCTTATTCAGCCTGTTGTATTTTGGATATATCAGTATCCATTACCATTGAATAATTGGTGTAATAAACGACAAATCCCGGCTTGGCACCATTGGGCTTTTTCACATGCTTTTTTTGGATATAATCCACTTCCACCTTGCCCTGTTCGGCACCCTTTGAAAAATGTGCGGCAAGCTTTGCGGCTTCTTCAAAGGTCCTATCCGGAAGCTCCTTCCCTTTACACTTTACAATGACATGGGAGCCCGGCATTCCCTTGGCATGAAACCACCAGTCGCCGCCTTCCGCAAATTTAAACGTCAACTCATCATTCTGGAAGTTATTTTTGCCCACATACATATGGTAGCCGTCACTGCTGATAAAATGAAGTGGCTTGCTGATAAGCTTTACCTTCTTTCCGATATTTCTTTTGCGGATATATCCACTTTGTACCAGTTCTTCCCTTACCTGCATCAGATCATCCTCAGTCTTTGCCAGTTCCAGAGAAACCATAACGCTTTCCAGATAATCCAGTTCTTCTTTTGTCTCGGCACTCAGAGTCGACAAGGCCTCATAGGTACGTTTGAGTTTCCCATAACGGTCAAAATATTTTTGAGCATTTTCCATGGCTGTCAGCTCCGGATCAAGCGGAATCGTCAATTCCTGATTGTCATAATAATTGATTACCTTGATGGATTTATCCCCATCCTTAGCTTCATATCCATAGGTATGAAGCATTTCTCCGTAAATCCGGTATTTCTCTCTCTTCTGAGTATCCTTTAACTGATTGAGCTGCAGATCAAGCTTTTTGGCATTACGTTCAATCGCCGTCTGGATAATGTGACGCAGATCGACTGATTTTTGACGTATTCGGGTAACAGCACTTTTCTCTGCATAAAAAGACCTGAGCATCTGTGATACCGTTCCGCATCCGACCGTCCGGTATCCGGCAAAGCTTTTCATAGGAAAAACACCGTACTCTTTGGGGTTTTCCCCATCATAGATGATTTCCGGCTGAAATTCTTTTTGTAAAATCTTATGCCGGAGCTTTAAAAGCTCCTGAATAATACTCTCTTTTTCATGATCTTCCAGTGCAAGTGTCGGCTTATCCGAGTCCACTCCGGCATCATAACAGATTTCGGCTGACACAACCGGAGAAACTCCGGAAAAATACTGGTATATCATCTTTCCGACCGGTCTGCTTTTTTCCGACATTATGAAAAGAAATTTATCCTGCTCTTCCTTTTTGTCAAGCTGTAGTAAATCCGCCCTTTCCTCCAGTCCCGGAATAAAATAGGTCCGCCCCGGCAACACCTCGCGCACACTGCTGACCGCCTGGGAAATATGCTTCATGCTGTCAATGATCTTATCCCCATCCCGGAATATGATATTGCTGTATTTACCCATCAGCTCCACGGTCAAAATCTTGTGGCACAGATCTCCCATCTCATTCAGATGTTCGATTTTCATATGAACAACACGCTCTAGTCCCGGCTGTTCAATCTCCACAATTCTTCCATTCTGGATATGCTTCCTCAAAAGCATACAAAAATTTGGTGCCGTCATCGGACTTTTTTTATTTTCATCAGTCAGATACAGCAATGGCAGCGACGCATCTGAAGATATGATCAGACGATACTGTTCAGAATTATTTTTGATCGTCAGCAGCAGCTCGTCCTTTTCCGGCTGTGCTATTTTATAAATCCTGCCACCGGTAAGCTCTTTTTGCAGTTCATTTACCAGTGCGGATATTGTAATTCCATCAAATGCCATGGTTATTCTCCCTATAATAAAATCGTGTATTCCTCATGAAACAAGCTTCATCAGAAGATCACCCAAATACCATCAATGAGCTTTCTTCATCGGACTATCATTATCGGACAATATTTATATAAGTTCCAGCTCAAACATCATAAATTCCCGCTCGCCAACAACTTCATAATACATCTTCTGTGAACAGACATAATGAAAGCCTGCCTTCAAATAAAATTGTTCTGCAGCTTTGTTATGACCGATCACATCAAAATGGATTGCCTGTATACCGTTTTCTCGTGCATACTTTAACAATTCCTGTATAAAAACACTTCCAACACCCTGTCCTCTGTGATCATAATCAACAGCTAACGCATGCAAAATCCAAATCTTGTCTGTATCCCGGTCCGTAATCTGCCACGGTACACTTTTATATTCCTCGATCGCATCAAAATTGCAGACGGCGCAGGCAACGATTGAAGCATTTTCTTTCTCATCATTCTCTTTTAAAAGAAACATCTGCCCTTGATCAATGCTTGTAGCAATCATTTCATCCGAAGGATGCTCTCCCTTTTTCCAGCCGGGAAATGATGGCTCTCCACTGCTTTTGTCTATTAAATTCCAGTATAGCTGTTTAATTGCATCAAAATCGGATGCAACCGCTTTTGTAAACTGCATGATGTCAGCTCCTTGTGTTTTTATCATATCTTGCTAAAAAAAGGCATTTCCCCGGAAGCTCCGAAAAAATGCCCTTTCCTCTTATTTTTGATTAACCAATCAGCCAGTCGTACATTTCCTGGTAGCTCTTTGCTGATACATTCCATGAGAAGTCAGCGGCCATTGCCCTGTCGATCATCTTGTTCCATTCGCGTTTTTTCTGATAGTAAATATACTTTGCATAGCGAATAGTAGCAAGCATCTCATGTGCATTGTAATTGGTAAAGCTAAATCCGGTTCCTGTGCTTTCGTATTCGTTGTACGGCTCTACAGTATCCTTTAATCCACCGGTTTCCCTTACGATCGGGATGGTGCCGTAACGAAGTGCCATTAACTGGCTGAGACCACAAGGCTCAAACAATGACGGCATCAAAAATGCGTCGGATGCTGCATAAATCTTGTGGGATAAAGCATCTGAATAATAAATATTGGCAGATACTTTGTTGTTGTATTTCCAGTCAAAATGCCGGAACATATTTTCATATCGCTCTTCACCTGTGCCCAGTACCACAATCTGTACATCTTCCTGGCACAGCTCATCCATAATATATGCAATCAGGTCAAAACCTTTTTGGTCTGTCAAACGGGAAACAATACCGATCATAAACTTCTTGTCATCCTGTTCCAGTCCAAGTTCTTCCTGCAGTGCTCTCTTATTTTTAATTTTTTCCTTGCGGAAATTCTTTGCATCATACGGAGCCACAATATTTTTATCTGTGGTCGGATTAAAATCATCATAGTCAATACCGTTGATAATACCACGAAGTGAATTGGCTCTGGCATTTAACAATCCATCCAGTCCTTCTCCATAAAATGCTGTCTTGATCTCTTCTGCATAGGTCGGAGAAACCGTTGTGACGGCATCTGCATATACAATACCGCCCTTTAAAAGATTTGCATCCTTGTATGACTCTAATTTATCGGGAGTGAAAAAATAATCCGGCAATCCTGTAATGCTCTTCACATCCTTAACATTCCATTTACCCTGAAATTTGAGATTGTGAATTGTCATAATGGATTTTATGCCGCGGAAAAACTCATTTCCCTGAAAACGTTCTTTTAAATAAACGGGAATCAGACCTGTCTGCCAGTCATGACAGTGAATGATATCCGGTCTGAAACCGATCAACGGCAACGCTGATAATGCCGCTTTACTAAAGAACGCAAATTTGGTAATCTCTTCGAGAACATTATCGCTGTATATCTTGGCTCCGGTAAACATGGATTCGTTGTCAATAAAATAATATGTAATACCATCTACCTTTGCTTCTAAAACACCGACATATTCACTCTTCCAGTTATAATCCATATAGAAATGTGTTCTATATTTCATCTTGTCTTTTAATTCCTGTTTGATACAAGAGTACTTGGGAATCATGACCCTGATATCAAAGTATTCCTTGTCAATACATTTTGGCAGTGAACCGACCACATCGGCCAGACCTCCCGTTTTAATAAATGGAACACCCTCTGATGCCACAAACAGAACATTTTTCATTGTATACCCTACCTCCGTTAGTTAGCTAAAATACCTCAAAATGTGTTAAACACACAAATTAGTATAACACGCTGACGGTTTTTTTTAAAGTAGCAATTTCAGTCGCGATACAGCAATCGTATCTTATCCGCAATCAAAGCAATAAATTCCGAATTGGTCGGTTTTCCTTTGCCGGTATTGATCGTATAACCAAAAAGAGCATCCAGAGTTTCCATCTTTCCTCTGCTCCACGCCACCTCAATAGCATGTCTGATGGCACGCTCCACACGACTGGGTGTTGTCTCAAATTTTTTGGCAATCGACGGATACAGGATTTTTGTAATAGAATTCAGCATATCCATATCTTCAACAGACATCATGATTGCTTCTCTCAAATACTGATATCCCTTGATGTGTGCCGGTACCCCCAGTTCATGGATCATATCCGTCACATCCCGTTCCAGATCCCTCTTTACCGGTGCTTTTACACTTCCTGTATTTACAACTTGTACATCTTCCTCTTTTCCTGTGGCGGGAACCGTGATCATAATCTGAAATTCTTTATCCTGATTCAGTAAATTTTTAAGCATCTGATATACGCCTGCATTATCTTTCGTCATAACAACATTTCGTTGTTCCATTTCAATCCCTCCATTCTTATGACATGAATTATAACAAACTGTCATTTTACGATTCAAGACACACTTATCGCAGAATATCTTTCCTTTCGCTATTCTTAAACAGGCATCGCACAAATGCGTTACTAATATCGTCACAATGATTCCAAAAACAAAAAAATCGGTCGAAATAATCCGACCGACTTTCTATAATACAAATATGTTTTACAAATTATTTTGTCGCCTTTTTAGCAACATTCTTTTTTGCTGTTGCTACAGCGGCTTTCTTTGTCTCTGCTGTCACAGGCTTAACTTCTGCTTTTTTTACAGGCTCTGCTTTTTTTGCTGCAGGCTTTGCTTCTGCTTTTTTTACAGGCTCTGCTTTCTTTGCTGCAGGCTTTGCTTCTGCTTTTTTTACAGGCTCTGCTTTCTTTGCGGGAGCTTTCTTAGCTGCGGGTTTTGCTTCTGCCTTTTTAGCAGGTGCTTTTTTAGCTGCGGGTTTTTTCTTCAGGATCTCAACAAGCTCCAATGCTTTTTCTGCATCGCCGATAACAGCCAGTTCATTGTTGTCCAATGCTTCCTGAGGATATTTTTTACCATCCAGAATATCGGCAAACACGCCTACTGTAGACTGCAAAATCACATCTCTGTCAAAATATTCATAAGGCTCTACGGCTGCAGTTCCATCATTTAATTCAATATAAAATGCGCCTTCACCCTCACCGGTAATATTGATCTGTGCAGCAAGATGTCCTTTATATGCTTTTAAGTCGGCAGCTGCTACAACATTTTTTGTATATGCAACAATTTCTTCATAAGTCATGAATCATTTCCTCCTTTTATCTTTTCAAGCTTAATTATATATTTGTCAAGAAAAATCGACAATATACCTTTTAACTAAAAATAGACAGAATTACCATATTTTTCAATGCAATATATACATATCTGCCAATAAAACCGGCAACAGACAGCTATCAGATATTGGTTCTTACAAGCTTTGGAGAATATCCGTTTTTTTCCAAAGCATCTATGATCTGCTGCTTATGTTCATGTCCAAATGCCTCAAGAGTGATGCGGAGTTCCACCGCCGCATTCCGGTTAATGGAAACAAACTGATTATGCTCAAGCTTGATGACATTACCGCTTTCTTTGGCAATCACACCTGCCACACGTGACAATTCGCCCGGTCTGTCAGGAAGTAAAACAGAAACGGTAAAGATACGCTCTCTCATGATCAGTCCCTGCTGAACAACAGAAGACATCGTGATCACATCCATGTTTCCGCCACTTAAGATGCAGACCACCTTTTTACCCTTATCCTTTATCTGTTTTAAGGCAGCTACAGTCAGAAGTCCGGAATTTTCGACAATCATCTTGTGGTTTTCAACCATATCAAGAAAGGTTACAACCAGATCTTCATCATCTACGGTAATCACATCATCCAGATTTTTCTGAAGGTAAGGAAAGATATTGGAACCGGGAGTCTTAACCGCGGTACCATCTGCAATCGTATTAACTGAAGGCAATGTCGTAACTTTGCCATTTTTCAGGGACACCTGAAGACAGTTGGCACCGGCAGGTTCAACACCAATTACCTTGATCTTTGGATTAAGCAGCTTGGCAAGCGTGGATACACCTGTCGCCAGACCACCACCGCCAACAGGCACTAAAATATAGTCAACCAAAGGAAGTTCTTTCACAATCTCCATGGCAATACTTCCCTGTCCGGTTGCAACTGCCGGATCATCAAACGGATGGATAAAAGTATAACCGTGCTCTTTTGCAAGCTCAAGGGCTTTTTCACAGGCCTCATCATACACATTGCCGTAGAGAACAACCTCTGCCCCATATCCCTTGGTGCGGTTAACTTTGATCAGCGGTGTCGTTGTAGGCATCACGATCACAGCCTTTGCGCCATATTTTTTAGCCGCATAAGCCACACCCTGTGCATGGTTTCCTGCGGAAGCGGTAATAATCCCCTTCTGACGTTCTTCCTCTGTCAGGGTACTCATTTTATAATAGGCACCTCTTACCTTATAAGCACCGGTAAACTGCATGTTTTCCGGTTTAAGGTATACCTTATTACCGGTCTGGCCACTGAAATATTCGCTGTATACCAGATCTGTCGGAAGTGTGGCTTCCTTTACTTTTTCTGAAGCCTCTTCAAATTTTTCCAAAGTCAACATTTTGTCACTCATAGCTCATCCCTCTTATACTACTTTTGTTGTGTTGTTATGTATTTGTTGCTGCCATTTTGGTTTCTTATCGTTTTATTATCATTTGATACGGTAATCATCATTCATTGTTTTCTGTCTCCGGCTTAACATCAAACAATGCGTCAATAAAGCTGTCGGCATCAAATTTCTGAAGATCATCGATGTGTTCACCAACCCCAATATATTTTACCGGAACATTCAGTTCTGACTGGATTGCCACGGCAATTCCGCCTTTGGCAGTTCCGTCAAGCTTGGTAATGATGATACCGGTCAGATCAGCAACCTGTGCAAATTCTCTTGCCTGATTTAGGGCATTCTGTCCGGTTGTACCATCAACGACAACCAGATTTTCACGATGCGCATTTGGAAATTCCCGATCTATAATGCGGTTCATCTTTTTAAGCTCTTCCATCAGGTTCTTTTTGTTGTGCAGTCTGCCTGCCGTATCACATAACAGTACGTCCACATGTCTGGCTTTGGCTGCATTTACCGCATCATAAACCACACTGGCCGGATCCGCGCCCTCGCTTCCGCTGATGATGTCTACACCTGCCCGGTGCGCCCATTCTTCCAGCTGCTCAATGGCCGCCGCGCGGAAGGTATCTGCAGCTGCAAGTAAAACCTTACGTTTTTGATCTTTGAGCTTTCCTGCCAGCTTTCCGACAGATGTGGTCTTACCGACACCGTTTACTCCGATCACAAGGATGACGGACTGTTCTGTCTCAAAATCATATGCCGTGCTTTCCACACGCATCTGTTCTTTCATACTGTTGATCAAAAGCTGTTTGCAGGCAGCCGGCTCCTTGATATGCTGTTCCTTGACCTGCTCCTTTAATCTTTCGATGATATCGCTGGTCGCGTTGATACCGATATCTCCCATGATAAGGATTTCTTCCAACTCTTCATAAAAATCCTCATCGATATTGGAGAAGCCGCTGAAAACATTGTCAATACCATGAACAATATTGTTTCTGGTCTTTGCAAGTCCGGCTTTTAATCTTCCAAAAAAGCCGACCTTCTTTTCTGTATTTTCGCCGTCTAAAGCATCTTTGTTTTCATCAAGTGTCTGTTCTTCTTCGTATTTTTCCATGCATCAAACCCCCGGCATATTTTATTTGACTACTTCAAGTCCTTATCAATCAGATCCACACTGACAAGGGTAGAAATGCCCTTTTCCTGCATGGTGATACCATACAGTCTGTCAGCCTGCTCCATAGTACCTCGTCTATGTGTAATAACGATAAACTGTGTGTGCTTTGTCAGTTTATGTAAGTATCCGGCAAAGCGGCCTACGTTGGATTCATCCAATGCCGCCTCAATTTCGTCTAAGAGACAGAAGGGTGAAGGCTTTAAGTTCTGAATCGCAAACAACAGCGCAATCGCTGTCAAAGCTTTTTCACCACCGGACAGCTGCATCATATTCTGAAGCTTCTTTCCCGGCGGCTGTGCAATAATGCGGATGCCCGCTTCAAGCACATCTTCATCTTCCATCAGTTCAATGGTGCCTTTACCTCCACCAAACAATTCTTTGAATACTTTGTCAAATTCAACCTTGATCTCGGCAAATTTTTCTTCAAACTGTTTGCGCATGGCCTTATCCAGTTCATCAATAAAACCGATCAGCTGTTCCTCTGCTTTCTTGAGATCATCATATTGATTCTTCATGAAAGTATATTCTTCCATCAGCGCCCTGTAATCCTCAATGGCATTGACATTGACATCTCCCAGGCGCTTAATGGAATCCTTGATAGAAGCCGCATTCCGTTTCATCTCTGACAGATCAGACAGCTCTTCATTACGAAGTGAAGCCGCATCTGTCAGCGTGATCTCATATTCATTCCACATGTAATTGATCTGTGATTCGATACTTTCCTCGATACGCTCTTTCTGTGATGTCAGGCGGTATACTTCCTTGTCCAGGGCATTGCGCTTTTGTGCAAGCTCTTCACTTTCGCCAAAGAAGCCTTTCTGTTTGGCAGAAAGTTCTTCCCTTCTCTTAATATCATCCGCAAGCTTGATCTCGTTTTCATTTTCTTTATCAAACGAAGCTGTGATCGTCTTTTTGATCTCTTCGATATCTTTTTTCTTTTCTTTGATCTCACCAGCTGACTGTTTGATCTCAGCCTCAATTTCAGCAAGCTCCATCTCATAACGATGTCTTTCGGATAAGATACGTTCCAGATTCTGCTGTTCAAATGACTGCCTCTGGATTACCTTTTCCATCTCGACATCCATTTCGGAATTGTGCATTGCCTGTGCATTTTCATCGACACGTACATGCTCCAGTTCCTTTTGGTATTCCTCGATCTGTTTTTCCAGATTGCTCTGCATATTTTCCGAACCGGCCAGTTCCTTTGCCGCATTTTCTTTTTCTTCTAACAGTTCTTTAAACTGCTTTTCAATATCCTGCAGTTCTTCACTAAGCTCGGAATAACCAAGTCCGTTTTCGTCTTTCTTTTCCTTGGCAGCTTCTACATTGATACGCGCTGTATTCTGCTTGATCAGATATTCCTGGCTCTGTGCACGAACCGTTTCAAGGTCTTTTCTTACCTGCATACGCTCGGCCTTGAGTGTCTCGATCTGATCCAGACATTCCTTGATAATGCCCTTGTATTCTTTGACCCTCTTTTCAAGCTCATCCATTTCTCTTCGACGGCCTAAAAGGTTGCTCGCATTTTTGAAAGCACCACCACTGATCGCACCACCCGGCACCAGCAATTCGCCTTCCAGCGTAACCATACGGATGCCATAATCAAATTTGCGGGCGATCTTGACTGCATTGTCCACATTGTCAACAACCACAATCCGTCCAAGCATTGCCTTGGCTACATTTTCATATTCCTTTTTGGTATGTACCAGCTCATTGGCAAGACCAATGACACCCTTTTCATCCAGCACCTCCGGCGTTTTAAATTTCTGCGGTCTGGTAATCGAAGTCAGAGGCAGAAATGTAGCTCTTCCGTAGCGGTTCTGCTTTAAGAAACCGATCATTTTTTTTGCAGTTTCTTCATCATCCGTAACAATATTCTGGATATTTCCGCCAAGTGCTGTTTCAATCGCTGTTTCGTACTTGGCTTCTACCTTGATAATATCAGCTACAACACCGATGATACCGGTATTGCGCTCTTTCTGCTCCATGACCTTCTGGATACTCGTACCATATCCGTCATATCGCTCGGAAAGATTGCTGATCGCATCCAGTTTGGATTTGTATTGATGATACTGTACCTGGGCATCCCTCTGCTTTTGGTCATATTGTGATAGCTCACCGGATATATCTGTGTTTCTCTGTTCGAGAGCCACCTTTTTATCCTGAATTTCTTTTATCTTGATGCTGACCGTTTCAAATTCTTTTTCTAATTGTTCGATCAGCTCATCATGCTTGGCCTCATCTGATTTGACACGCAAAAGTCTGGAATTAAGCTCTGCCTTTCTGATCTGGAGCTGCTCCTGTCTGGTATCCAGACTACCCATCCTTGACTTGATGGTCGCACGGTCATTTAAAGCCTGGATAATGGCATTTTTACCGGTCTCAATCCTGCTGTTGAGTTCATCCATCTGTGCCTGCAAAGCCTCTAATCTGGCATTGGCCTCAGCCTTTTTTTCTTCCATTTCTGCAAGTGCGTCATCATAGGTCTTTTTGCCTGACTGGATATCCGCCTTTTCCTGATCCTTTAAGAGAATCTGTTCATTGACGGAAGCCTGTCTGGACTTGAAGTGCTCCTGATTGCTCTCACCGGAAATGATCTGCTCCTGCAAAATCTTGATCTGGCTCTCTAACTTTTCCCGCATCAGTCCGGTATTGGACAAATAAGAACGCTCCTGTTCAATGGAACTCTCCAGTTCTTCCAGTTCGGCGGCAATTTTGTCGTACTCGATCTTGATATTATCATACTTGGCCGTAGTCTCAGCCAGATCATCCGATGCAATGGATATCTTTTTCTCAAGATCTGTCAGTTTTTCTTTTAACTGTGCATTTTCTACCAGGAAAACATTGACATCCAGTGTCTTTAATTCTTCCTTGTGCTTTAAATAAATCTTGGCTTTTTCAGACTGCTTTTCCAAAGGTCCGATCTGGCGCTCTTTTTCAGCTAAAATATCACTGATACGCACCATATTGCCTTTTTCATCATCCAGCTTTTTCTGTGCGGCGGACTTGCGTCTCTTGAATTTGACGATTCCTGCAGCTTCATCAAACAGCTCGCGGCGCTCTTCCGGCTTTCCACTCAAAATCTTATCAATCTGTCCCTGTCCAATGATGGAATATCCCTCTTTACCGATACCGGTATCATAAAAGAGCTCGTTGACATCCTTTAAACGACATGGAGCATCATTGATCATATATTCACTTTCACCGGAACGATAAATCCGCCGTGCAACCTTTACCTCTTCAAAATCAATCGGCAAGGAACGATCACTGTTATCGAGCGTGATCGCAACATAAGCAAATCCCAAAGGCTTGCGGTTTTCCGTACCGGCAAAAATAACATCCTGCATACTTGCGCCACGCAGCTGTTTGATACGTTGTTCACCTAAAACCCATCGAACCGCGTCCGCTACATTACTTTTTCCACTTCCATTAGGTCCCACAATTCCGGTAATTCCGGGATGGAACTGAAAGACTATTTTATTGGCAAAGGCTTTAAAGCCATGAACTTCAATACTTTTTAAATACATATAAAATCCCCTTCACACACCCTTTTGGATGTGCAAATTATAATTGATATTGATTCACAGATCAGATAGCAGACTTCGGGCATTTGATATGCTGCTTTAGCAAAGCATCATAAGCAGCATGCTGCTGTGCAGTCTTTTTGCTCTTTCCCTCTCCGGATCCGATCGTGACATCGTTGAGTCTGGCTTCCACAACAAAAAGCTTGTCGTGCTCCGGTCCTTCTTCACGAATCAACTCATATACAAGCTCACCTGCCTTGGTCTCCTGTATATGCTCCTGCAAAATAGATTTGGCATCATAAAAAAGTCTCTTGTGATCAAGATCATTTAAGACAAACCGATAGATGAATTTCTTGGCTTCCTCCAGTGATGCATCCAGATAAATGGCTCCGATAACCGCTTCAACCGCATCGGCAATGATCGACTCTCTCTCTCTGCCTCCGTTGGCTTCCTCGCCCTTACCAAAAATCATATAACTTCCAAGCTTAAGCTGTCTTGCGGTGATCGCAAGTGCCTGTTCACATACTGCGGCAGCCCGCATCTTGGTAAGATTGCCCTCGGTCTCTTCCGGATAGGTGCGGTAAAAATAATCACTGCTCACAAGCTCAAGCACTGCATCTCCCAGAAATTCAATCCGTTCATAGTTTTTCCATTTGCGGATCTTTTGCTCATTGCTGAACGAGCTATGTGTCAGTGCCTGCTTCAACAGGCTCTTATCCTTAAACTGATAACCTATTTCATTTTCAAGATTGTCTAATTCTTTTTCCAGTTTTTCTATTTCCATCATAAAGCACCAAAACCGACATCTGCCGGTCTACATTCAAAAAGCCCTGCCGGGCTCTCTGATTATTTCCTTTTCATTTCTTTCATATAGGCCACTGCCTGAGAAACAGTCTCCAAAGACTGCAGCTTTTCTGTATCTATTTCCAAATCAAATACTTCTCTTGCATTGAGTAATACCTGATAAAGATCCAGCGAATCAGCACCAAGATCCCGGGAAAAGGATGACTGCATTGTAACCTCATCCGGTGCCACTCCCAAAATCTTCACGAGCGAATTTCGCAATACCTCAAATTCCACAACCAAGACTTCCTTCCTTATTCATCTTTTGTCTGTTGTTCAACAATACCGGCTTTAATTTTATCGTTGATCTGCTGCTCTTTAAAAGTCACACACTGAAAAATACTGTTGCGAATAACACCGGCCTTGGAATTGCCGTGGCTTTTTACGACCAGACCGTTTAATCCGAGCATCGGCGCTCCACCGTATTTATCTACATCAAAATCTTTAAGCGTTTCTTTTAATGCGTCTTTGATCAGCAGTGCTCCGATCTTTGTCTTTAAATTAGTCATAAGAGAGCCCTTGATTTTTTTGATCAACACGGCTCCGACACCTTCGTAAGTCTTTAGGATCGCATTACCGGTAAAGGCCTCACATACAACAACGTCTGCAGCTCCAAGCGGAATATCTCTTGCTTCGATATTGCCGATAAAATTGATATTCCCACACTCCTTCAATAAAGGATGTGTTTCCTTGACCAGGGCATTGCCTTTTTCTTCTTCAGTACCGTTGCTTACCAGTGCCACACGGGGATTGGGAATACCCATGACACTCTCCATATAGATAGATCCCATTTGCGCAAACTGAACCAGATGGGAAGCTCTTGCATCAACATTGGCGCCACAGTCAATAAGCAGTGTCACTCCGTTTGCCGTCGGAAGAAGCGGTGCTAAAGGTGCACGCTCAATTCCCTTGATACGTCCGACCAAAACAGTCGCACCTACTAAAACTGCACCTGTGCTTCCCGCAGAAACAAATGCATCTGCCTCTCCGGATTTGGTCATCTGCATGCCCTTTACAATAGAAGAATCCTTTTTTTTGCGGATGGCATTGACCGGAGCCTCTGCCATCTCGATCACTTCTTCACAGGGAATGATCTCAACACGTTCTTTATCATATGTATATTGTTCCAGCTCTTTTTTTATGGCATCTTCTTTACCAAACAAAAGAACCTTGACATTGTCTTTTTCGTTGACTGCCATAACAGCACCTTTGACGATTTCTCCCGGTGCATTGTCTCCACCCATGGCATCTACTGCAACTTTTACTAATTCACTCATACCGATACTCCTCCATACTTATATAAATATACTAGAATCATGAAGAAAAAGCAAGAAAAAAAGCCCTCGAAGAAGCTTCGAAGGCTTTTATATCCGACAAAATAAATTAGTCAACTGCGATGATTTCGCGTTTATTGTAAGCGCCGCATGCTTTGCATACTCTATGAGGTTTCATTAATGCACCACATTTGCTGCACTTTACTAAAGTAGGAGCAGACATTTTCCAGTTTGCTCTTCTCTGATCTCTTCTACCTTTTGAAGATTTGTTTTTAGGACAAATAGCACCCATCTTTACACCTCCTTATTCGCGATAAAGATATCTTTTAACACTGCCATACGTGGATCCGGCTCAAAAGTATCGCAACCGCAATCCCCTTGGTTTAAATCTCTACCGCATTTCGGACATATTCCTTTGCAATCCTCTTTGCATAAGATTTTTACCGGCCAGTTTACCAATATTTCATTGCCGATCAAAACATCCGTATCCAGCTCATATCCGGATAAATAAGGATATTCATCGGTTTCTGATGTCAGATGAAGTATTGTTTCTTCACTGATCTCTTCATCAAATGAAACCTCAATCGGGACATCCACCCTGCCAAGACAGCGGTCACACCGCGCCTGTAAAAGAAGCCTTCCTTTACCTGTCAGGTGAAGCTTTCCCTTGCCTGTATTTTGCAGGCTGACAGAAACCGGTCCATTTTCCAGCACCTTGTACTGTCCGCCTTTCTTTTTGAAGAAGGCCGGTGTATAGGTAACGGTAAAATCTTCCGTTCTCCCTTCATTTGATAAAACGTCTGTCAGATTAAGTAACATATCATACTCCCATCCACACTCAATCGATTATACATAACTTGGAATCATTTGTCAACATACCGATCCGATTTTTTTAAACGTTTTTACTGTTTCATTTATATTGTGATTTGCGCACAACAAAAGCAGGATACGGGAGTCGAACCCGCCTATCCAGCTTGGGAAGCTGGCGCCCTACCGATAGACTAATCCTGCCTGCGCTATTTATTGTAGCACTTTTCTTATATTACTGACAAGAGATATCCGGCAGGTTTTACTATCTATATTTTTTATGTTATATTAATGATGGTGTTTGGGTCAAAAGATATTCTGCCCCTTACTAGATATCCGGGAATTTCCACGCCTGTTTTAACGGCATTCGGAAATGCAGCAATTTTCAGAAATTTAATATTATCAAGAGGTTTACAAATCCCATGAATAAAAAGACTGCCCTTTTATCAGCAATCATATATGCACTTTATGCTTTTCTTATCAAAAACCATGTCTCCAATATATTTTCAGATGAGGTTTCCCACAAAAAGATCATGTATGCATCCATTGTCCTCTCTGCTGTCTTTGGTTATTTCGTTGTCTGCTTTTTTTTCACATGTATCAGGCTTCTGATTAAAAAAAACAGTATTTTTCTTTCTTATATGAAACAGTTTCTCATATATTTTGTGCCCCTGTTTCTATTATTGATACTGACCTGGCCCGGCATTTTTAAGGGTGATGATTTTTATGTCTTAAAAGCCGTACGGAGTTATTCGCTGTCTCCTGCGCAAACCGGGATCACAAGCTTATTTTATATTTGCTGTCTGCGTTTCTTTCCGTCCATGGCCAGCATTACCTTTTTCCAGATTTTGATCATCAGCTGCATCTATGCGTATATTTTTAAAAATCTAAAAGATATTTATCCGGACTGTCATTTTATACTGTGCCGGATTGTCCTGTTTTTGTTTCCGGTGCTTGATGCCTGTCTTTTTACACTCCGCGCAACCCTGACCGGATTTTTCTTTCTGCTCATACTCTCCTGTTGCTACTTTATATGGAAAAAAGAACAGACAAATTTAAAACAGATCTTTTTCCTTTGTGCATTGACCGGTCTGGTTATTGCATGGAGATCCGAGCTCGTCTATATGCTGCTCTTTCTACCTATATATATAGTTTTAATTTACAAAAAATTTGCAGACGGTCAACAGGCGCAAGCTTTTGCCGGTCAATGTAAAAAAGGACTGATACGCTTTCTGCTTTGCTTTATTTTAACTGCCGGCTTCTATTCTTTTTTTAATATTCCCAATAAGATTGCTCTAAATGGCAGCAATAAATATCCGATCTCACTTGTTATCAATCCCCTCGGCAATATTTTTGCACAGGATGAAATCCGGGGCGAGCATGCCTATGATGATATTATGATAATCAGTGAGCTTCTGGATGTACAGGCACTCCGCAAGCATCCATCCGTCCGCAATATCAGCCAATACTGGAACATTCCGGACACCCTGCCAAAAAAACAGCTAAACGCCTTTATGAATGCTTCCGTTGATCTGATTCTGCACAACTTTGATTCTTTTCTATACTACCGTTATCAAACCTTCCGATATACAAACGGCATGGTGCGTGATGAGATCAACCATCCGACACCTCCAACAACCGATACCATTTACACTCTGACATATTATGATGAGGATTATCACAATTCTTATTATTATATGAAACCTTTATTTGGCGAAGCATTGCGAAACCGGATCATCGACCTGTTATCCTGCCGTCATTATGAAAAAGACAAAGCCAACACCAATGCTTTATATCCTGTTTTGTACAACTGCCTGCCCACATTTTTTATAGCATTGACCTGTATGATCATCTGCCTGATCCGCAAAAGATATGCCATGGCCGGGATCCTTTTTATGTCAGGTGTACAGCTTGTCCTTATTTTTCTGACAGCTCCGGCAATCTTTTTCATGTATTATTTTTGTTTTTATCTGACCGGATATTTCCTGTCAGCCTTGAGCATTTATGAGCTGTGTCCGGGGCTTACTAAAAAGCTGAACTTATAAATTATTTTAATTTTTAAATCAACTGTGCCTGTACCGCTGTCAGTGCAACAACGCCTACAATATCTTCCCATGAACAACCGCGTGACAGGTCATTGACCGGCTTGGCGATTCCCTGAAGCATCGGTCCATAGGCTTCAGCTTTACCAAGTCTTTGTACAAGCTTGTAAGAAATATTTCCACAGTCCAGATTGGGGAATACCAGCACATTGGCCTTGCCGGCAACCTCACTTCCCGGTGCCTTGGATTTTGCTACATGCGGTACGATCGCTGCATCTGCCTGCAGCTCACCATCTACACAGAGATTGGGATACTGCTCTTTGGCAATTCTCGTAGCTTCGACCACCTTGTCAACCAATGCATGCTTGGCACTTCCTTTGGTAGAATGTGAAAGCATGGCAATGATCGGTTTTGCACCGACCAGGCTCATAAAACTCTTTGCAGAGGTCTCTGCAATCGCAGCAAGCTCTTCTGCTGTCGGATCCTGATTTAATCCACAGTCTGCAAATAAAAATGTACCGTTTTCACCATACTGGCAATCCGGAACATCCAGAATAAAGAAACCGGATACAAGCTTCACTCCCGGTGCTGTCTTTAAGATCTGCAATGCCGGTCTTAAGGTATCAGCGGTCGCATGACACGCTCCGGCCACCATTCCGTCTGCATCATTGGCTTTAACCATGATAACACCAAAAGTCAGCGGGTCTTTTTTTAGAATCTCTACTGCTTTTTCGGGAGTCATACCCTTGGCCTTGCGCAGATCATATAAAAGTCCGGCATATTCCTGAAATTTTGGGCATGTCTCAGGATCTACGATCGTAGATCCTTCCAGATCAACCTCCAGCCACCTGGCACCGTCCATAATCTTTTCCTCGTTGCCGATCATGATCAGATCAGCAATTCCCTCATGCAAAATATGTGCAGCCGCAATCAATGTACGCTTGTCGTTGGTCTCCGGCAAAATAATTGTTTTTTTATCGGCTTTTGCTTTTTCCTTAATTGAATCTATGTAGGACATTTTAAGTCTCCTTCCACAACATATTATCTTTTATTATAATGCATTCATTTTTTTAGTACAAGTTGTCAAAAAATAAATCATGTATTATTTCTCATACATGCCATAAGTTTACCGTTTTTACACAAAACCGGCAAATAAAAGGATTGTATGTTTTCAGAAAAAATGCTACTCTAATCATATACATTAAGTATACATGTTTTAGAAATTACGAAGGGGTCTATATGAAAATTACCGGAATTATTGCAGAGTACAATCCGTTCCACAACGGACATCTGTATCAGATAAAAAAAGCAAGAGAACTGACCGGTGCAGACTACATCATCGTTGTGATGAGCGGTAATCTGACACAGCGTGGTACACCCGCTCTCATCGACAAGTACAGCCGTGCCCAAATGGCTCTTTCGGGCGGTGCAGATCTTGTCATTGAGCTTCCGGCCTGCTATGCAACAGCCAGTGCCGAATATTTTGCCATGGGTGCAATTTCTATCTTAAATCAGCTTGGCTGCGTGGATTCGATCTGTTTTGGGAGTGAAAACGGCAATATTGCCATGCTTACCAAAATAGCCAATGCCCTGGTGTCCGAATCGGAAGATTTTGTCCAGGCCCTCAAAAACAATTTAAAAAACGGGGATACCTATCCGGTTGCCAGAAATGCGGCTCTTGCCGAGACGATCAGCGGCATTACATCCTATGATACGATCTTAGGATTTCCCAACAACATTTTAGGTATCGAATACATCAAGGCTCTGATCCGCCAGAATAGTTCTATCAAACCCTATACCAATCTGCGTATCGGTGCCGATTATCATTCCTACAAGCTTTCAGAGAATTTCAGCTCCGCAATCTCCATCCGCCAGTCCTTATCCATGCAGGACAATCTGGACATGATAAAGTCCCAGCTGCCTCCGGCTGTCTATGATGTGATGAAAGCAGAGTTTCACAAAACCTTTCCGGTATACAACAGCGACTTTTCTTCCATGATCAAATTCAAACTGTTGTCTGAACGCGGACAAGGTTTCACCAAGTATTTTGATGTATCACAATCCATCTCGGACAAGCTGGAAAAAGAGATGTTTTCCATGCAGAACGTCGATGAGTTCTGCGATATATTAAAGAGCAGAGAGCTGACCTATGCGAGAATCAGCCGCTGCTTATCTCATATCCTTCTGGATATTACCAAAGAGGATCTACAGTTATACAAGGATAACGGAATCTCTTTTTATGCCAGAGTACTCGGCTTAAATACAAAGGCTGATACCCTGACCAAAAAGATCAAGGCAAACACTGCAATTCCGTTAATTACCAAAGTCAGTGATATCTCATCGGTATTATATCCGATCGGTCTGAAACAGTTTGAACAGGATATCCATACTGCACATATCTATGAATGTATCGCAGGTACCAAATACCATGCCGGTATGCGTGACGAATACCGCAGACAGATGGTTAAGATCTGATATCATTTTTATCTTAAATAAAAGAAATCCCATCTGTATGAGACTATGTAATATACATAAAAATCCATACAAATGGGATTTTATTTATCCTAATAATTTCTTATGGTGAAAAATACCAGCCGTCAGCCACACAGCTTTTTAGTTTTTAAAGCTGTGGATCGGAGCCGGAATACGGCCTCCGCGATTCACAAAATTATCGCAAGCGAAAGAATTGACCGGCATAATCGGAGCATGTCCAAGCAAACCGCCAAATTCAACGGTCTCTCCCACTCCCTTACCGATAACCGGGATCACACGGACTGCGGTTGTCTTTTGATTGACCATACCGATTGCCATCTCATCTGCGATCAGACCGGAAATCGTCGTTGCCTTAGTATCTCCGGGAATGGCGATCATATCAAGACCTACAGAACATACACAGGTCATTGCTTCCAGCTTTTCAAGTGTCAGGCAGCCACATTCTACAGCATCAATCATACCCTGATCCTCGCTGACCGGAATAAAAGCTCCGGAAAGTCCGCCTACATAAGAAGATGCCATAACACCGCCCTTTTTGACCTGATCATTTAATAAAGCCAGAGCAGCTGTCGTACCGGGTGCACCCGGATGCTCTACTCCGATTTCTGTCAGGATATCGGCAACGCTGTCTCCGATAGCCGGGGTCGGTGCTAAAGATAAGTCAATAATTCCAAACGGAATACCCAGCATACGGGATGCTTCCTTTGCAACCAGCTGACCGACACGTGTTACCTTAAACGCGGTCTTTTTGATTGTCTCACACAATACTTCAAAATTTTCTCCACGTACAGACTCCAATGCTGTCTTGACAACACCGGGACCGGATACGCCGACATTGATAATCTTATCAGCCTCTGTCACACCATGGAATGCACCTGCCATAAACGGATTGTCATCGGGTGCATTGCAGAAAACAACCAGCTTGGCACATCCAAGCGAATCATTTTCTTTGGTATATTCGGCTGTTTCTTTGACAATTTCGCCCATCAATTTGACCGCATCCATATTGATACCGGTCTTAGTGGAACCAAGGTTGACACTGCTGCATACAAAATCTGTCTTGCTAAGTGCTAACGGAATGGAACGGATCAACAATTCATCTGCATGGGTCATACCCTTTGCTACCAGTGCAGAATAACCTCCGAGGAAGTTTATTCCCACCTTTTTGGCAGCTTCATCCAGGGTTACTGCGATTTCCGCAAAATCCTCAGGGGTCTTGCAGGCTGCTCCACCGATCAGGGCGATCGGAGTAACGGATATTCTCTTGTTGACAATCGGAATACCGAATTCTTTTTCGATTTCTTCTCCGGTTGCAACTAAATCCTTTGCGGTTTCGGTAATTTTTTTATAAATATTATTTTTTAAAACTGTAAGATCTGAATCGATACAGTCCAAGAGACTGATACCAAGAGTAATCGTACGAACGTCCAGATTTTCCTTTTCGATCATCTCGTTGGTTTCTTTTACTTCATGTATATTAATCATAGCTTTTCCCATCTTTATTCTTAAATTCGGTGCATCATGTCGAAGATATCTTCTCTCTGGCATTTGATCACAACGCCGATCTCCTCACCAATTGCTGCAAGTGTATCAACGATCGTATCAAAATCGACATCTGTATTGCCTGTATCGACAATCATCATCATGTTGAAATAATCCTGCACAATTGTCTGTGAGATATCAAGAATATTGATCTTATGATCTGCTAAATATGTACAAACCTTAGCGATGATACCTACAGTATCTTTTCCGACAACGGTAATAATGGCTTTTTTCATTGGTTTTCTCCTTTACCTGTTGATTTCTACCGATATATGAGTATACCATAAATCCGCGCTTATCTCAATCATTTATACAAATTTGCAATCGCCCATTACCGCACATATTTGTTTCCCTGATTTTTTCCGTTTACCGTAACATCTCCCATGTCAGCCGATAAGTCAAAGGAGATCTTATCTAAATCCTCTGTGGTTGTAATTGTAACAGAACCCATGGAACAATCCGCTTCGATATCCTCAAAGGAACCATCAATATCAATACTTCCCATGTCGGCAGTGCAGACAACTCTTTCAAAAGAAGCCCCGGTCATTTCGATGCTGCCCATATCCGCCTCACAGCTTCCCTGTGAAAAAATAACATTATCAAGGGTAATACTGCCCATATCGGCAGCAATATCAATCACCCCAAATTCAGAATTGGCTATTTCAATACTTCCCATATTGGCTTCAACTGTCAGATTTTTTGCATAGACATCTGTCAATTCCGCACTTCCCATATCCATATCAAGATCAAGACTTTTCATTTCAGGATCTTTGGGAACTGTAATGATCATTTTATAATTATCATATAGATGACGTTTGAACTTCTGCTTTTGTGTAACGACAAGCCTTCCGTTTTCAACCTTAATGTCCGGTTCTGATTTCTTAGGATAATCATACTGAATCTGATAGCTGTCACCGGCAACGATCTCCAGATCGCCAACATCAAGATCAAGATCCATGCTGTCAAACGCCTCAGTATCAACAATCGTCATGGCATCGGTATGCGCATAATCATCTTCTGACCCAAACCATCCGGAAAATCCGGATGTCCAGTTAAAAATACCGATGACAATACATACGATCGTTACGATGGTCAATACAATCAAGTATATATTTTTCCATGTAGATTTGTTATTCTGTTCCATAGTCTCTACTCCTTTACTGTCAGATTTGCTTTGACAACACCGCTGATAATTGCCGCAACCGGCCAGATAACCCATGTCAGGTGCCAGTCAAATGTGAGAAAGCTCCAGATCAGGTATACACTGGTAACAGTCGGCCAGTACAGGCTCATAATTGTCTCTACCGTAGGATTGATATATTTTTCTTTACCGGAAGCCCTTACATAATTTCCGCTTACCAGACGGATATCATTGATCTTTAATATCTGCTTATAAGCCTCCATTGTCATACTGCTGTATACGATCATCATGACACCAATTCCGACAATGATAAACAAAAAAACAGCTCCCATATTTTCAAACTGATCGATCCGTCCAAGTGCTGTCTCTTCAATAACCATAGACGGCAGCCAGCAAAGAACACAAAGTATAATTCCGATCGTCAGCCGGACTGCATAGTCTTTGCGAAAGCGTGACTGTTCATTTTGCATCACCTTGGCGGTATCAAAATCAATCATGTAATTGCCTTTTTTGATATAATCCCATTTACCTACCATAATTCCGGAATATACAAATAAGAAAACTGCTGCTGCAATAAAAAGCATCATTCCAGTCACCCCCAGTGCCTGTGACCAGTTGAAGGTTTCGGATAAAATCGGCCAGATCACAGAAAAGATACAGAGCATCACACCGATGGAGACAAAAAATCCCTGTCTGACAAGCTCATCCACATATTGTTTTGCCTCTTCAAACGAAAGCGGCTGCCGGTCATATATCCCCGCTTCCTGAGTCGTATCACCTCCTGTTGGCTGATAGGAAAATGCATTTTCCAATCCCAGCACACCGGAAAGCTCTTCTAAATTTCCAAACTCGGAAATAACGGTACCGACTGCCTCATTTTCATTTTTTCCTTCCGCGATCAGTTCCATATATTTATCTTCCATCATCTGCCAAAGCTCATCCTTGGCTCTTAAAACCTCCCTCGTATTTGGCATTTTTGCAAACATACTTTCTAAGTAAGATTTTAACGTATTCATTTTTCCGCCCCTTTCTGAATAAAGTTTTCAACAACCTCTTTTGTCAAAAACCATTCCTCACATTTTTCTTCATAATATTGTCTGCCAAGCTCTGTAATCTGGTAATAAGTCCTCTTTTTGCCATTTCCATTTGCGTCCGGCTGTGCAATAAATGATTGAATGTATCCGTTTTTCTCCATTCTGGAAAATGCCGAATACAGTGTCGTTTCTTTAATCAGATATTTCTGATCTGTCATCTGTCTGATCGTCTTGGAAATCTCATATCCATAGGATGGATTTTCCAGCAAAATATATAAAATCATCGTATCGTTATATCCACGAATCACATCACTGCTTATCCCGGCCATTTTGTAATCTCCTTCCTGTAACTGCCCTGCCAATTACTACGTCTGTCGTTACTATGTCAGGCGTACTACGTCAATCGTAGTATGTCTGTCGTAGTAAATATAGCATCTATAAGCATTACTGTCAATATCTATTTTGATATCAGGGTCAAAAGGTCAAACATGAGAAAGTAGCGATTTACGCAGTAAATC
>OIYY01000033.1_pt1 | contig 103139 bp, 88 predicted proteins | sample 1588341 | NCBI WGS metagenome assembly OIYY01 (sample SAMN03283287) | human gut metagenome | biome: human-associated habitat; material: feces | host: Homo sapiens | place: Peru | collected 2012
ACCCTTTACACCTTTAACCTTTGCCCAAGTGAGAGCGATTGCTTTCTTTGAGCCTTTTACTTTCTTAAACTTCGCACCCTTAGGCTTTGAGGTAGTTTTTGAAGCAGATTCAGTGGTTGAATCGTCATTATAATATACATAATGGGTATATGTGCCGGTGCTATTTGAATTATTTGAAGAAGTAGTCGGAGCTGATATAGGCTCGGCAGTTGTCGGTTCAACATAATTTGGATTTTTCTCACCGCATCTTTTACAGTATTGTGCATTATCCGAAAAATCGTGACCAAGCGCAGGTATATCACTTTCTCCATTATCATAACTCATCGGATATAAATAATAAGTACCGTCCAAGCAAATCTTTCTGTTACAAACAGAACATTTGTATCCGTTAAAACCCATATCGGTACAGGTAGGCGCTTCGTAAGACGGAATTAAGGTATGACCTTGTGAATTATAATGAATCTTTGCATTAACTAATTCGTCATTACGAATTGAAATTGAGATTTTATTCCAATTTTCTTGCGAAGAGTTGTAAAAAACATATGGAAAATCGCCGCTTGTATTTTGAGCGCACAAAGAAATTTGGTCAAAAGCATATCCATCAATATATTTAACATCTTCACCGATACAAATATCCCTTACCCATTCAAGACCACTAAAGGCAACTCCCTCTATGGTTTTAACACCTTTACCTACAATTATTTTATTAACCGGAAACGATTTCCAAGACGAGCCTTCATATAAGAATGAGCCATAACTGACATTATTAACTCCTGAAATTTCAATGGTTCTTGTCGAGCGTAACAATTCACAATTATTTTCTCTCCAAGGTCTTGAAGTGACATCGCCCGAACCGTAAATTTTAAATTCACCGGTTTCTTTATTAAGTGACCAATATGCATTAGGACCACAAGAACCGCCGACAGTATCGGCATAGGCTGTTAAATTCATCCCTGCTGTTATGCTGAGGAGCATAGCGAGGGAAATAAGAATTGATAAAATTTTTTTCATTTTCTGTCTCCTAAAAATATAAATTAACACATCTAAAGAATAGCATCTAAAAGCGTGAAAGTAAACTGAAACGGTGTGTATTGCTTTGTTTTTGGTGTGAGTTGCAGAACTTTATAAAGACATTTACAGCAAATTATGTTAAAATATAGACAAATAAAAAGAGGAGAAAAGACATGACAAAAATACTTATTTGCGATGATGACGAGAAGTTTTGCACGCAGCTTAGCGAAAAGATAAAAAATGCCGGTGAAAAGCTTAATACCGATTTTGAAATCAGCACGCTTGGCAGTTTCGAAAAACTTGAAGAAGAAAAAGAAACGGCGGACATACTTTTTCTTGATGTTATGATAAACGGAGAAAATATGATAAACAAATTAGCCGAGGCAGGAGCGCAAAAAAATGGGAGGGTACTTCAGACAGTAATTATTACTTCTTTTCCCGGCGAAATATATAACATTTCTAATATCAAGCCCGATTGGTATATAGACAAAATAAAAATGAACGACAAACATATTGAGCAATGCCTTGATAACTGTATTAAATCGTTAAAAAGCAAGAAGCAAAAACTGATAGTAACCTTACCAAACAAGTTAAACTTATTAATCAATCTTAAAGATGTTTTATATTTTGAAGCGCAAAACAAAACGACTGTTTTTCATTTTGCAAACGGTAAAGAAATAACGACTGTCGCAAAGTTCGGTGACATAATCAAAAAAGTAGGAATTAATTTTCAGCAGTGCAGCAGAAGCTATGCGGTAAATTTTCACTACATTGTTGCGTTTAAGTGGCACAAATACATTTTATGCGATAACACAGAAATTACAATTTCCCGTTCTTCATACGGCAAAATGGTAAATGAATATAAATCTTTTGTAGAAAACTGAGGTAAAAATATGTTTCAAACAGTTATGTTAAGCGGCTTTACAATATGGTTTTGGGTTTTGGTTGCTATTCGTGCGTTTTCGCATTTTGTAATTGTTCATTCGCTTTATAAAGACAGGTTCAACACTTTTACAACACTTTTTATGTCGTTCGGCTTTACCTTGTTTTATGAAATCATCGCTTATAATTTTACCTACTTCCCTGTTAATAAATACGATTACAACTACATATTTGCTCAAATAATAAAGCACATTTGTATATTTGCCTTTGTAATTTTTGCGACTGAAAAGAGTAAATTTAAAAAGACCGTATTTAAATGCATTTTTGTTGATTTTCTTATAATATGCCTAACTAACTTCACAGGCATAGCAGATATGTTTTTAATAACAAATATCAAACCCGAGTTTGCGCAATTTATAGATTCGCTCTCCTACTACGAATGGTCAAAGACAGAATTTATACTTATGACAACATTAACTTTAATTATGTCATACCTCGTTGTATTTTTCGTCAAGCTTTTCAAAGTAAACAGACAAAATACATTTCAGCTCAAATATTTATACTTTTATCTTGTACCGATTATTTGCTGTTTTCCTTTGCTTTCAATGATTATTTTATCTGAAAATACTCTCGGAAATATTGATGAGCACGATATGTTATTTTCAAATGCGACATTTGCAAAAATAGAACTAATTGCATTTCTGCTTGATGCTGTTATCGCCTTTACTGCAATTTTTGTAATTGACGCAATACAAAAATCGGACGAAAAAATGAAAAAGCTTGCGCAAACAGTTGCAAAAAATGAATTTGAAGCCAAAAACATTGAATTTATCAACAGCGAAAAAGAGGAAACGAGAAAACTCAGGCACGATATGAGAAATATTTTGTCATTAGCAAACGGGTTTATCGAAAGCGGCGACATCGAAAAAGCACAAAATTTAATAAACCAAGCAGGCAAGGAACTTTCCTCGGTTTCGGGTGTTCCGCTGTGCAGAAACAAGATAATCAACACCGCATTATACATAAAATCAAACGAAGCGAAGCAAGAAAATGTTTACCTTAAAATAAACATTGATGAAAATTGTGACATTATGGTTGATGATTTTGATTTGGGCAGAATTATTTTAAACCTTTGCGACAACGCAATAAATGCCGCAAAAGAGTGTGACGACAAAAGCGTTAATGTTAATATCGAAGTCAACAGTAAAACAATCAAAATAAGCATATCAAATCATTTTGTTAAAATGAAAAAATCACCGAAACCGGGTCACGGAAACGGCGAAAAAATCATAAAAGAAACAGCAAAAAAATACGGCGGAAGCTATCAAAAAACATTTGATGACACCGTCTGCATGGTAGAAACGGTTATGAGGAATGTTGAGTTGATAAGGTAAATTATAGTTTGCAATCGGTTGACGGCGTTGCCACATTATAAAGGCGACCAAAGGTCGCCCCTACGATAGTCTTATCATTTTAGACTATTTAAAATAGAAAAATCACCGTAGGGGCGAACTGCGGTCGCCTTTATAAAACTACTCACTACGAAACAGTTCCCTGAACTGTTTCTCCCAAATTTGTTGCTCCTTGGGGTCGCCAAATTTGGAGTCTCGTGTCTCTTGTGCTTGCGCACAATTCACTCGAAGCCGTCAACCGATTATAAACAATAATTTATCTTACCAATTCAATTTCATCAAGCGGCGCAATATCAAGGCTTTTCAAATAATCTTTCGCCTTTTTGAGATTTTCTTTATCAGCGTAAACCTGCGGCTTGTGTGCGTCAAGACCGATAACCACATCATTTCCGACTTCCTTAACGATTTGCCAAAAGTCAGGGTTAGGGTAGTTGCGCTTTGCCGTGAAGCCTAAAAAATTGAATTCAAGCGGAATACCAATCTTTTTAAGCTCAGTCGCAAGATATCTCATTTTAGCTTTGTAAATATCATTGTCGCCCTTAAATCTAATCAAATCGGGGTGGGCAACATAGGTGAAAAGTCCGCTTTTAGCGCCTAAAATCACTTGATTTATGTACTTATCCAAAACTGCTACAGATGTAGTAACTGCGCCTGAATATTTTGCATATTCTTCGTATTCATTGTCCGTATAGTGCTGACCTAAAATTAAATAGTCATAGTTAAAACTTTTTAAAAATTCGATTTCATCGTCAATAAGCTTTGGATAATATTCGAGCTCAAAGCCAAGCTTAATGTTAATCTTGCCTTGATATTTATTTTTAAGGGCGTTAATACGGTCGACATAATCTTTTGCGTCACTTGGCAGCATCCTAAAACTGCTCACATATCCGTTTGGAAAAAGATACGGCGCATGGTCGGAAAAGCCAATAGTGTCATATCCGTTTTTAATCGCTTGCAAAACATAATCTTCGTCACTGCCCTCAGCGTGGTGGCAACGAAATGTGTGCGTGTGAAAATTATACATTTACTTTACACTTTCAATAAATTTAATAAAGCCTTTTTTGCCTTCTTCATCTCGTGAATAAACACCGCACTGCTCAAGAATTGCAGTGAATACAATGCCGATTTCCTGTTGTAAAATTTCTTCGCAGTTATTCTCATTAATATCGTATTTATTCATAATCATTTCAGCCCATTCTTTATGGCTTGCGATAGCTTCGATAGATGCTATATCTTTGCCGCTGAGCATTGCGTCTTTAATAAGCGCCATTTCATTTTTAAGTCTGCTCGGAAGAACTGCAAGACCCATAACTTCAATAAGACCGATATTTTCTTTCTTGATATGATGATATTCAGGGTGTGGATGATAGTAGCCGAGCGGACATTCCTCGGTAGTAATGTTGTTTCTAAGTACCAAATCAAGCTCAAACTTGCCGTTTCTCATCCTTGCGATAGGGGTGATTGTGTTGTGCTTTTCACCGTCGGTTTCAGCGTAAATAAACGATTCTTCGTCTGTATAGCTTCTCCAGTCGGTAAGAATTTTATCTGCAAGTTCAACAAGCTTTGCCTTGTCCTTTGAAGCAATGCGGATAACGCTCATAGGCCACTTGACTATGCCTGCTTCAACATCTTCAAAACCGCTGAATTTAACCTCGGTTTCAATAGGTGCTTTAGCCATAGCAAATTCGTAGTTACCGCCCTGAAAATGCTCGTGAGTAAGAATTGAACCGCCTACGATAGGTAAGTCAGCGTTTGAACCTATAAAGTAATGAGGGAAAAGTTCAATAAAATCAAGAAGCTTTTCAAAAGCGCCTCTCTCAATTTTCATCGGAGTGTGCTCGGCGTTAAATACTATGCAGTGCTCGTTGTAGTAAACATACGGCGAATACTGCATAAAAAACGGAGTATTTGCAAGGGTCATAGGAATGATTCTGTGATTTTGACGGGCAGGGTGATTAATTCTTCCTGCATATCCCTCATTTTCCTTGCAAAGCAAACACTTAGGATATGAAGCCGCTTTCATTTTAAGCGCAGCGGCAATAGCCTTCGGGTCTTTTTCCGGCTTTGAAAGGTTGATAGTAATATCAATGTCGCCGTATTCGGTTTTTGTTATCCATTTTAAATCATTTTTGATTCTGTATCTTCTTATGTAGTTGCTGTCCTGACTTAATTTGTAGTAAAAATCGGTAGCATCTTTCGGTGACTTTTCGTAAAGTGATTTGAATTTTTTAATAACATCGCTCGGTCTCGGAGTGATAAGCCCCATAATTTTTGTGTCAAAAAGGTCACGGTAAACAACGCTATCCTCACAAAGACCGTTTTTAACAGCGTAGTCAAGGATGACGGCTAAGATTTTTTCAAGGTCGTTCTCCTTCGCTTCACTTTCTTCAAAAGAATCAATTTTGAGAGCTTCGCAAATTCTGTTTATTGCCCAAATTTCATCCTCTTTTTCAATCATCTCATTGTCGATTGCATATTTAACCAATGACTTAATAGCTTCAAAAATATTCATAGCAGTTTCCCTCTCTGAATTTTGTCTAATATATTATAATATTAGTTTATATTATTTTCAATAATAAATGTTGAGTTTTGTCGATTTTGCCAAAATTTATTGTGATATATTGAAATTGCAAATATTATTATTCCGTGCTAAAATAAATAATAAAGAGGTATACTATGGATAATACAAATTTATTTGACAATAAATCGGATAATTATGTCAGCGCACGGCCGAGTTATGCTCCTGCTTTGTTTGACAAACTTTGCGAATACGGCTTGAACAGTGAGAAAATCGTTGCCGATATCGGTTGCGGCACGGGTATTTTTACTCGTCAGCTTTTGGAAAATGGTGCAACCGTTTACGGGGTTGAACTTAACGACGAAATGCGAGAAAAAGCGGAAAACGCCCTTTCAAATTATGATAAGTTCATCAGCGTTAACGCAAGCGCAGAAGCAACGACTTTGCCTAATGATAGCGTCGATTTTATCACCTGCGCTCAGTCTTTCCATTGGTTTGATAAGCCTAAATTTAAGCTTGAAGCTAAAAGAATTTTGAAGCAAAACGGTGTAGTTGCACTCATTTGGAATATGCGTGATACGAGCGATAAAAGCTCAATTGACCTTGCAAATTTAACCGCAAAGCATTGCGAAAATTTCAAAGGCTTTAACGGTGGCACAAGAATAACCAAAGAAGAAATTAATATTTTCTTTGACGGCAAATATGACTATTTTGAATTTGATAACCCGCTTGATTATGATCTTGAAAAATTCATAAAACGTTGCCTTTCGTCCTCCTACGCCCCAACCGAAACCGATTCCTCATACACCTCGTATGTTGCCGATTTAAAATCATTTTTTGCTAAATATAGCCAAAACAATATCTACATAATGCCAAATAAATCAGCACTTTATATTGGTAGGGTATAAAATAGGAATTATTATGATGAGCATAGAAAAAATCAACAGAAAAGAATTAAATCAAGTTGCAGTTGATTTGTTAGACTTTCTTTTACAAAACGGTATGATATTTGAACGAGCAGGCGGTTATTGGAAGAACCAAACTTATTACTATGTTAAATATAATGGCGAGTTTGTATGTTTTATTCTGCTTAATGCTGTTGGTGATGAAGTAAAATTTTCACCGCTTACAGTTTGGACGGATGACAGTGATTCCTCTTGGTATAAAGAATGTAAAATAGATGAAACTGCCAAGAAAATTGCAACAAAGCATATTGATATTTGTGAAAGATGCGGCTCTTGCGGCGGAGGAACAACAAAGAAAATATTTGGAAAAGAATATTGTAATGTTTGCAAAACAACATTTAGATTTATTAACCCGAACAATGAAGAACTAAATTGCTTAAAGCAATTACTGGTTTTGCGTAAAAAAGATATTGAAAGAAAATTTGAAAAATGACGGATACAATTATTATAATAAGAGGTAATTCCGGCAGCGGAAAAACAACTGTAGCAAATAAATTATGTGAATATTTAGGCTCAGATTGTATGCTTCTTTCTCAGGATGTTATCAGACGAGGCATATTGCATACTAAAGACGGTGAAAACAGTACAGCTATTGATTTGCTAAAAGAGTTAATCATTTTCGGCAAAGAACATAGCAATCTAATTATTCTTGAAGGCATTTTAAATTCCTGTTGGTATAAACCTTTGTTTGATTATATCAAAATAAACTTTGATAATATCCATACATACTATTACGATATACCGTTTGATGAAACTGTTAAAAGATTTCAAACCAAAGCTGATGTCAGTTACACCGAGCTGGATATGATGCGCTGGTATAAAGAAAAAGATTATTTAGGCTTTGATAACGAAAAATCGCTTTCAAAGGATATGTCAGTTGATGATGTTGTTAAAATGATATTAGGTGATGTTAATTTTTTTTGAAAAATATACCAAAAAATAAAAACAACCACTAAGTCCGCTAAACTTGCAGTGGTTGTTTTTCTTAACCATAATAGTCAAGGGGCAATCGCTTGATTACCTCTTATTACAACTTAATTATAACATTACTGTTACGCCTTGTCAATGTTTTGGCAAGGCTTTTTTATTACCCGATAGGTATAATCTCATTAAACACAGCGGTCATTTTTTTGCTGATATTGAGGTCGAGGTGGAGCGAGCCGAAGTACCAGTGCATATACTGAACATTCTCCATAAGCTCCTGAAGATAAGTGTTGAGCGGAGTTATGATAATGTTGCGGTTTGTACGCTGTTTGAGTATATCTTTTGCAACGGTAGGCGGTTCGTAAGTTAAGATATAATTAATGTTTTTCTCGGTATCTTTAATGTTGCTGACGCCGTTTCTCATATCCTCGGCAGACGGAAGCTCGTCCTCCCACCAGCTTACATTTTCCTCTCTCATATAAGCGTCGTCACTCTCTCCGCCGCCCATAACGAAAAAGCTTTTGCCCTCAAAAGTGAAAATTTCGCCACGCATAAGGTGATAAATGTTGTTAGCAATTTTGTGAGTGTTGCCGCCCTTCCATCTGTATGGCTTGTATGAATTTAAAATATCAAAATTTTCGTGTGCACCGTCAACAAAACAGATGGTGTACTTTTTCTTTTTTAATATTTCAAGATTTTTCCTCTCGTTCTTGTCACGAGGGTTCCAAATAAAACCGAAATCGCCGCAAACAATAAGTATGTCTTTCTCAGTCAGCTTTGACAATTTGGGATTTTTAAAGCACGATATGTCACCGTGAGTGTCGCCGGTTATATAAATCATAATTTTCTCCAAAAAAATATAAATATAGTCTTTAAAAAAGTTTCAAAAGATGTTAAACTATTAATATAATATAATTAAATTCTAAAGGTGTCAAGTCTATGAAAAAAACACTTTGTATATTTTTATCGTTAATAATGTTAATAAGCGCATTTGTGTGCGTTCCTTTTACTTCTCAGGCAGCTACTTATAAGCCGGATGAAAAGATTTATGCCGAAGCTTATATGCTCATAAATCTTGATGATGATTCTTATCCTGTTGTCGCTCAAAAAAATATTGACGAAAAGCTTTATCCGGCATCACTTACTAAAATTGTTACCGCAATGGTAACGCTTGAAAATGTTAAGGATGTAAGTGCAAAAACCAAGATGACTCAAGCTGCTTATGATGAATCTGTCGGCACAGGCGCTCAGGTTGCCGGTATTGAAGTGGGGGAGGAAATCAGTATTGATACGCTCTTGTATCTTACCATGGTTCACTCTGCTTGTGATGCTTGCGAGGTGCTGGCGGAATATGTCGGCGGCACTAAGGAAAAGTTTGTTCAAATGATGAACGACTGGGTTAAAAAAGTCGGCTGTGAAAGCACTAATTTCACAAATCCGTCGGGTCTTCACGACAATAATCATTACACTACTGCCCGTGATATGTCAAAAATTACGCTTGAAGCACTAAAAAATTCCGACTTTGTTAAGTATTCAACCACAACGGAATATGAATATAAGGGTCTTACCCTGCCGCATACAAATTTAATGCTTCATCCGGGTTATGTAACTTATTATTATGAATACGCTCAGGGTATAAAAACCGGTTCAACAGAAGAAGCGGAGTACTGCGTTATTACAAAAGCTTCAAAGGACGGATATAATTACCTTGCAATAGTTATGAAGTCGCCACAGCAAAAAATTAAGGGTCAAAGCTATCTTACAAAGTGCTCTTTCGTTGATGCAAAAACGCTTTTTACTTGGGCGTTTGACAACTTAAAATATACTACTATCGTCAGCAAAGACGAAGTTTTAGGCGAAGTGGCGGTTGAAAACGGAAAGGGCGCTGACAGTGTTCAGCTTGTTGCTCAAAAAGATTACAATGTAATTGTTCCGGCAGGTCTTGATAAGTCAGCCGTAATTGTTGAACTCAAGGGGAAACCGTCATCGCTTGAAGCACCGGTCACAAAAGGTCAAAAAGTTTGCAAAGCAAATATAATCTACGGTGACCAAGTTGTTGCAACGGTTCAACTTGTTGCGGCAAATACGGTTGAACTTTCAACTTTTCTTAAAGTGATTAATGCGATAAAAACATTTTTCGGTCTTACCGTTGTTAAAATTGTTATTGCCGTTTTGTTTGTTCTTCTTGCTCTGTATATTTATTTCTTTATTAAGAGTCTTAATAAGAAGAAAAAAATTGAAAAAAGGCGCAGGGCAAGAGCACAGGAAAACGAAGAAAAGTACGGCAAAGGTCCAAACGATATGCCGCCGCCCCCACGCAGAAGAAAATAAAATATAGTTTACTATAAAAAGTAAAACGGTCACATTTGATTTGGTGTGACCGTTTTTATCATTATCATAAATTATATATGCATAACTGACATAGAATAGTAAATTATAATCAAAATCTTATTATTATCATACAATAATTTGTTCGCAAATCAACAATAAAAAAGGTCTGTATTTTAACCTCATTTTTTAGTCAAACAAAGGAGAATGTATAAAAATATTTTTGACAAATGTATAAAAAGATGATATAATACCATAAAAAATATTGAAAGGTTAAGTGACTATTATGAAGAAAATATCAAGCGTTTTATTGGCTTTAATGATGATTGTTTCAAGCGTGTTTATCGCACCTGTTGCTTGGGCAGATTTAATTACTCAAACACCGTCGCAAACCACCACTGTTCTCAAACTTGACGGCAGTTGGAGTGATGAGGTTGACCATAAGCATATTGTTAATTCTGAAGATTGGTACAGCTTCCACCTTGATACTCAGGGCAAGCTTAAACTTAAAATGAAAACAGATGATTATCTTGATGTTAAAGTTTTTAGCTCAACAGATAAGAAAAATGAAGTGTTTTCAAAAATTATAAAAGATGTTAACGGCGCTTCAACAATAGAAATTGAAAATAAAATTCTTGTTGCAGGTGACTATTTTGTTAAAGTAGTAGGCAAGGGCAAATATTCCCTTTCAGCAACTTTCGGCGGCAACAGCTATGTTAACCCTCAAAATATTATAATCGGCAAAGCAGTTTCAGGCTTGTCAACAGTTGAAGAGGACGGATACTGGTATCAGGTGAATGTTCCTGCCGAAAACAAATATCGTATCAGTCTTGTTTCTTACGGCGATGCGCAGGCAGTGCTTTACAGTCAGGACCGTTCAAAGAAATATGAAACGGTTTATGTTTGGGGTGACAATACCGTGCCTGTAACAACAAATAAGGATATTACGGTTTCAGCCGGCACATATATGATTAAAGTTGATACTGCAAGTGAATATGCGCTTGCTTTTTCGGCTTTCACTTCGGATATGTGCGACCATAATTTCAGCGCAAGCTATGTTGCACCTACATATTTTGCAGACGGCTATACTCTTCATACCTGCACAATTTGCGGCTATTCATATAAAGACAGTGCCAAGAGCAAGAAGAAACTTAAAACACCTAAGATTTATACTCTCAAATCGGGAAAAAAGAGTTTTATTTTAAGCAATTCTAAAAATAATGATGCAACAGGCTATCAGGTAAAATATTCAACAAGCAAGAAATTTACAAAAAAGACCACTAAAACGAAGAAGTTCACCAAGTCTAAAAATACCGTTAAAAAGCTTAAATCAAACAAAAAATATTTTGTTAAAGTAAGAACTTACAAAAAGGAAAACGGCAAAACGGTATATTCTTCTTGGAGTAAAGTTAAGACAGTCAAAACCAAATAAATCTTTCAAAATAGGGGCGTGTATTTTAAATATGCGCTCCGTTTTTTTATATATTTTTTAAAAAAACTGATTTTTTGTATTGAAATTTTTTTGCTTATAATGTAATATAATATAAATTAAAATAATATTAAGTCAGTGATTTCTTTAAACGAATGTAAATTATTGGCACACTTTCTTGGAGTTGTGTATGGAAAAAATCACAGGAAAAAACAATGAAATTATAAAGGGCGTTAAAAAACTCTTTTCCTCTTCCAAGGAGCGTAGGGCACAAGGCTTGTTTGTTCTTGAAGGGGCAAGGCTGGTTTTTGACGCCCTTAATTCTTCTTTTGAGGTTGAAACATTTTTAATAACCGAAGAAGCAAACAGCAAATATTTTGAAAGCGCTGCAAAAATGCAGGCTCTCAGCCGTTCTTCGTTTTTTATTTCAAACGATATTGCGCAAAAGCTCAGTGAAACGAAAAATTCGCAGGGTGTGTTTGCCGTTTGCAAAATGAAAGAAAAAAGTATTAATCTTCAATCGGGCAAAAAATATATTGCGCTTGACAATCTTCAGGACCCCGGCAATCTCGGCACTGTAATTAGAACGAGTGAGGCGCTCGGTATTGACGGCGTTATAGTCGGCGGCGGCTGCGATGTGTATAACCCGAAGGTGCTTCGTGCTTCTATGGGTTCTGTTTTAAGGGCGGATGTTTATGAAAGCGATAACCTTGCAAAAACAATAAATGAGGCAAAAGCACTCGGTATTAAAACTTATGCCACTTCGCCCGATTTTAATGCAAAGAAGATTACGCAGGTTGATTTTTCTTCTCCTTCACTTTGCGTTATCGGTAACGAAGCAAACGGTGTAAGCGACGAAGTTTTTGCAGTCTGTGACGAAAAAATAACAATACCTATGCTCGGCAGGGCTGAAAGTCTTAATGCTAATGTAGCGGCGGCAATAACTATGTGGGAGATGCTGAGATGAGTGAAAATGCAAAATATTGGATATGGCTTCAAAATGCGCTCGGCTACTCGGCAAAGCTCAGCAAAATTATTGATGAGTTTTCATCTGCAAAAGATTTGTATAATGCCGGCGAGATTGAGTGGAGGATGTCAACTTCTTTAACCGAAAAACAGGTGCAAAAACTTATTTCCTGCGACTTAAATCAAAGCGAAGAAGTTATACTTTCCTGCAACGATAATAATTGGCAGATTATTGACTATGACGACAGCCGATATCCAAACAGACTAAAGCAAATTATCGACCCTCCCGCAGTGCTTTATGCCTGCGGCAAATTGCCGGATATTGATAATCTCGTTGCTATCGGAATTGTCGGTACAAGGAAAGCGAGTGAGTACGCTGTTAAAGCAACCCATATTTTGAGCAAGGGTATAACCGAAGCGGGCGCTTTGGTAGTCAGCGGCGGAGCACTCGGAATCGATACATATGCTCACAAAGGTGCAATTTCAGCCGGCGGCAAAACCGTGGCGGTTCTCGGGAACGGCTTGGGTGCAAATTATTTAAAACAAAACGAAGCGCTCAGAAGAATTATTTCCCAAAACGGTGCGCTTGTTACAGAATTTCAACCGTTCACCCCTGCAACAAAGATTACTTTTCCGCTTAGGAATCGAATAATCAGCGGCTTGTCGCTCGGTGTTGTCGTTGTTGAGGCGGGCGTTAAAAGCGGAAGCCTTATTACCGCAAATTTGGCAATTAACCAAAACAGGGATGTTTACGCAGTTCCAAGTTCTATTATGGCAAGCGAATTTGCAGGGACTAATAAACTTATTGCCGACGGTGCTAAAATTGCACTTGACCCCATAAGTATACTTCAAGATTATGCGTCTGATTATGATACGATTGACCTTTCAAAAGTGAGGTCGTCGGTTGAAATAATGCTTGACAGCTCCGAGCAAAATCTTGATTTAACCGATGTTAAGAAAAAGAGCAGTAAAGAGCTTAATGAAAAACCTACTGTAGAAAACAATAAAGTTGACAAAAAATATTCTTTTGATAATTTGGAACAGGGCAGACAGCACAGGCTTGATGTTGAAGATAAGGTGTTAAAACTTACAGGGGACAACAAAAAAGTTTATGACTGCCTTAGCGACCAATATATGAATATTGATGATATAATTGAAAAAGTTGACATTCCGCCTGCAAAAGTGCTGTCGGCGTTAACTTATCTTGAAATAATAAAAGTGATAGAAAGTGCCTCCGGTAAGAGGTTTAAATTATCCTGAAAGGAAATAAAATATGTCTAAATTAGTGATTGTTGAGTCGCCTGCAAAGGCAAAGAATATTAAAGGCTATCTCGGCAGGGGCTATGATGTTATAGCTTCTATGGGTCATGTAAGAGATTTGCCTGCGGCAAGGCTCAGCGTTGATATAGCAAACGATTTTGAACCTAAATATGCTGTAATAAAAGGAAAGGAAAGCTTCGTCAAGGACTTAAAGAAAAAGGCTGACGCTGCGGACTATGTCTATCTCGCAACCGACCCCGATCGTGAAGGGGAAGCTATTTCTTGGCATCTCGCAACTCTCTTGGGTCTTGACCTTAAAGATAAAAACAGAGTTACATTTAACGAAATAACCAAAAACGGTGTTAAAAACGGTATGGCAGCTCCAAGGCAAATTGATATTGACCTTGTTGACGCTCAGCAAGCTCGCCGTATCCTTGACCGTCTTATCGGCTACAAGCTTTCACCGTTTATTTCTCAAAAAATAAGGAGAGGTCTTTCAGCCGGTCGTGTTCAGTCTGTTGCGCTTCGACTCATTGTTGACAGGGAAGAAGAAATTCGTGCTTTTAAGGCTGAGGAATACTGGTCAATCGACGCTAAGTTTACCAACCCGCCGGAAAGAAAAGTTTTCTCTGCCGCTCTTTCAAGTAAAGACGGTGAGAAGATTAAGATTGAAAATAAAGAGCAAAGCGACTCGGTTTTAGCCGACCTTGAAAATGCAACATATATTGTAAAAAATGTTAAAAAGGGCAGCAGGAAGAAAAATCCTACTCCTCCGTTTATTACTTCAACTCTCCAGCAGGAAGCTTCAAGACGCTTGTCTTTCCAAGCAAGAAGAACTATGAAAGCCGCTCAGGAACTTTATGAAGGTGTTGAAGCCGGTGACCTCGGCACTGTCGGTCTTATTACATATATGAGAACCGACTCCCTTCGTATATCTGAGGAAGCAAGAGCAGCAGGTAACGAATATATTACCGAAACTTACGGCGAAAAGTATCTTCCTAAAAAACCGAGATATTTTAAGTCAAAGAGTAATATTCAGGACGGTCACGAAGCTATCAGACCTTCAATGCCAAATGTGACTCCTGAATCTGTAAAAGCGTACCTCACTTCCGACCAATATAAAATTTATAAGCTTGTTTGGGAAAGATTTATTGCTTCTCTTATGGAATCTTGTTTGCAGGAAACTATGAAAATTGAAATTGAAGCAAAGAATTATATTTTTACCGCAACGGGTTACACAGTCAAATTTGACGGCTTTACAAAGCTTTATGAAGAAAAGGTTGACGATGAAAAGAGTGATTCCGCTTCTCCTCTCCCGATTATGAAAGAGGGCGACGAGCTTAAACTCAAGAGCATTCTCGGCAACCAACACTTCACCCAGCCGCCGGCAAGATTTACCGAAGCTTCGCTTACAAAAGCGCTTGAGGAAAACGGTGTCGGCAGACCGTCAACTTATGTAACCATCACTTCAACCATTTTGAATCGTGAGTATGTTAAGCGTGAGGGCAAGCAGTTTGTGCCTACGGAGCTTGGCGAAGCTGTTACTTCTCTTCTTAAAGAGAGAATGCCTAATATCGTTAATGTAAAATATACATCTAAAATGGAAGCCGACCTTGACAAGATTGACAGCGGCGAAAAGAATTATAAAGAGATGATTCGTCTTTATTATGACGATTTTGAAAAACCGCTTGAAAAAGCTAAAGAGGAAATGCAAGGCGTTAAAATTAAGCTTAAAGAAGAAGAAACCGATGAAATCTGCGAAAAGTGCGGCAGAAATATGGTTATCAAAGTCGGCAGATTCGGTAAATTCCTTGCCTGCCCGGGCTATCCTGAATGTAAAAATACAAAGCCGCTTATTTTCAGAACCAAGGCTAAGTGCCCTGAGTGCGGCGGTGATGTAATTGAAAAGAAAACTAAGAAGGGTACTTCTTTCTACGGTTGCTCAAATTATCCTAATTGTAACTTTATGACTTGGGACCAGCCGAGCGACGAAGTTTGCCCAAGATGCGGCAAATCGCTGTTTAAACGCAGAGGCAATGTGCTTTATTGCCCTGATACCGAGGGATGCGGTTTTACAAAACCTGCACCGAGAAAGAAGAAAACAGAAGAATAATTTATGAAATTTAAAGTTATAGGTGCCGGTCTTGCCGGTGTTGAAGCCGCTTGGCAAATTGCAAATAAAGGCTATAAGGTTTCACTTTATGAAATGAAGCCGATTAAGCACAGTGAGGCTCATAAGTCCGATTTATTTTGCGAACTTGTTTGCTCAAATTCGCTTAAAGCTTCAAGAATTGAAAGTGCGGCAGGTCTTTTAAAAGAGGAAATGGCAAGGCTCGGTTCGCTTACCGTTCCTATTGCAAGGAGCGTGAGTGTCCCTGCCGGCGGCGCACTTGCGGTTGACAGAAATTTGTTTTCGCAAGCTGTTACCGATAAAATAAAATCTCATCCCAATATTGAAGTTGTTAACGAAGTTGTTGAAAACCTTGAACTTGACGATGATACAATCACAATCGTTGCAACAGGTCCTTTGACCGACGGTAAACTTGCGGAAAGTATAAGCAAAATAACAGGCGATTATCTTTCGTTTTACGATGCCGCTGCTCCTATCGTTATGGCGGATAGCGTTGATATGACAAGGGCTTTCGGCGCTTCAAGGTATGAGCGTGGCGGTGATGACGACTATATTAACTGTCCGTTTAATAAGGCTGAGTATGAAAACTTTATAAATGAGCTTGTTAATGCCGAGGGTGCAGTCGTTCACGATTTTGATGTGTATGAAGGTTGTATGCCGATTGAAAAGCTTGCTAAGAGAGGGTTTGATGCTCCCCGTTTCGGCCCTATGAAGCCGGTTGGCTTGGTTGACCCCAATACGGGTCACAGACCTTGGGCGTGTGTTCAGCTCAGGCGTGAAAATTCAAAGGGTACTATGTTTAACTTGGTCGGTTTTCAAACTAATTTGAAGTTTGGCGAGCAAAAACGGGTTTTCACTATGATACCCGGTCTTGAAAATGCACAGTTTGTACGCTACGGCGTTATGCATAGGAATTCTTTTCTCAATTCTCCAACGCTCCTTAACAGTGATTTCAGTTTGCGCACTAAACCGAATTTGTTTTTTGCAGGTCAAATTACCGGTGTTGAGGGTTATATGGAAAGTGCGTCAAGCGGCATTATTGCAGGTATAAATGCAGTAAGAAAAGCAGAGGGAAAAGATTCGTTTGTACCTGATGATGTCACTATGATAGGTGCTCTTTGCGATTATATCAGCGACGAGAGCGTTAAAAACTTTCAGCCAATGGGTGCAAACTTCGGTGTGCTCCCGACTATTGAACCTAAGATTAGAGATAAAAAAGAACGCTACACGGCTCTTGCCACTCGTGCACTTGAAAGTCTTGATAATCAAATAAAAAAATTATAATTTTGAAGAAAGGTGAATGTTATGTCAAAGCAAAAGAAAATAATTATTGATGCTATGGGCGGCGATAATGCTCCTCTTGAAATAATTAAGGGTACGCTTTTAGCAAAAAAAGAATATAATATCACGCCGATACTTGTCGGTGATGAAAATGTAATTAGGAAGTGTTGCGATGACAATAACATTTCGCTTGATAATATAAAAACAGTAAATTCAAATTCTGTTATAACTATGCACGACGATGCAAAGTGTGTGCTTAAAGAAAAAGCTGATTCGTCAATGAGCATCGGCTTTAAGCTTCTTAATGAAAATGAGGGCGACGCTTTTGTAAGCGCAGGCAACACCGGTTGCGTAACAGTAGGCTCAACGCTTATTACTAAAAGGATAAAGGGCGTTAAGCGTCCTGCAATCGCTTCTGTTATGCCGAGTGCGAATAAACCGTTTCTTCTTATGGACTGCGGTGCAAACAGTGAGTGCCGTGCAGAATTTCTTTATCAGTTCGGTGAAATGGGCAGTCTTTATATGAACAAAATTATGAAAGTTCAAAACCCGAGAGTTGCTCTTGCAAATAACGGCGAGGAAAGCACAAAGGGTACGCCTATGGTAAGGGAAGCTTATGCTCTTATGAAAAATGCGCCGTATAATTTTATCGGCAATATTGAGGGCAGGCAAATTCCGTTTGGTGACGCAGATGTGGTCGTTGCCGACGGTTTTACCGGTAATCTTATATTAAAAATGTATGAGGGTGTTGCAAAGGTACTTATGAATGGGTTTAAAAATGCATTTATGAAAAGCCCTATTTCTAAGCTTTCCTACCTCGGAGTGAAGTCCGGTATTGATGAAATGAAAACGCAGTTTGACTATAAAGAATACGGCGGCGCCGTTATGCTCGGCGTTAAAAAACCGGTTATAAAAGCTCACGGCTCAGCTGATGCAAGAACTTTTAAAAATGCAATCAAACAAGCAGTTTGGTTTATAGATAACGATTTAATTCCTGCTATGGAATCCGAGTTTAAATTAACTACACAAGAGGCTTAGTAATGACAGTATTAGAAGAAAAAATAGGATACAAATTTAAAAACAGAGATTTTCTTATGGAAGCTCTTACTCATTCGTCTTTTGCAAATGAAAGGCACGGCAAAATCAGGTGTAACGAGCGAATGGAATTTTTGGGTGACGCAGTGCTGTCAATCATTTCTGCAAATTTTCTTTTCCGTCGTTTTCCCGATATGCCGGAGGGTGACTTGTCAAAACTTCGTTCATCTCTTGTTTGTACTCAGTCGCTTTCCGATTTTGCAAGGCAAATATCGCTCGGTGACGCTCTGTTTTTAGGCAAAGGTGAATCAAATACCGGTGGTGCCGACAGACCTTCAATACTTGAAAATGCGTTTGAGGCGCTAATTGCCGCAATATATCTTGACGGCGGTATGGAAAGTGCGGAAAAATTTGTGCTTTCATTTTTAAAGCCTGCCGTTGAAACTCATCATATCAATTTTAAAGATTATAAAACTACTCTCCAGGAAGTAGTTCAGCAAAACCCTGACGAAAATGTTAACTATGTTTTGACGGGTGAAAAAGGACCCGACCATAACAAAACTTTTGAAGTTGAAGTTCATCTTAATTCAAATGTTATCGGTAAGGGCGAAGGAAGAAGCAAAAAGAGTGCCGAGCAGGCTGCCGCTAAGGAAGCGCTCAAGCTTATGGGTATAATATGAAAAAAGGAAATATAAGTATTTTTGTTCCTCACAAGGGCTGCCCGTGCCTGTGTTCGTTTTGTAACCAAAAAACAATTACCGGCAAGAGTGTTGAACCAACCGTTGAGGATGTTGACAAAGCGGTTCAAACTGCCTTGAAATATAAAGGTTATGACTATGAAATAGCTTTTTTCGGCGGTTCGTTTACTGCGATTGAAAGAAAATATATGCTCTCTCTTTTAGAGGCAGCTTATAAATATATAAAATCAGGTGAAGTTGGGGGTATTCGCATTTCTACAAGGCCCGACTTTATTGATGACGAAATTTTGACTCTGTTAAAAAAATACGGCGTCACGAGTATCGAACTCGGTGCTCAAAGTATGGATGACGAAGTGCTTAAAGCAAACAGGAGAGGGCATACGAGCGAAGATGTGGTAAATGCATCAAAGCTAATTAAGTCTTACGGTTTTGAACTCGGTCTTCAAATGATGACGGGTTTATATAAGGATACCGAGCAAAAAGCACTTGAAACTGCAAAAAAGATAATTTCGCTAAAGCCCGCTACAGTTCGCATTTATCCTACAGTTGTGCTTAAAGATACATATTTGGCAGATTTATATTTGAGCGGTAAATATAAGCCGCTTGATGCCGAAGATTCTGCCGAACTTTGTGCAAAACTCGTACCTCTTTTTGAAAATGCGGGAATAAAGATTATAAGGCTCGGGCTTCATTCGAGCGAAGATATTAAGAAAAATATGCTTGCAGGCGGTTTTCACGATTCATTCGGCGAACTTGTTAAGTCGAAAATTTTGGCTAATAAAATTCTCTCGCTTCCACCGGCTGACTATGAAGTGGCTGTTAATTCAAAGTCGCTTTCAAAGCTGAAGGGTAATAAAAAGTCAAACATTTATCTTTTGATTGAGCGAGGATATAATATAAAAATTGTTATCAACAACGACCTTGATGTTGATGAATTGGAGATAAAATAATGGTATTAAAAACACTTGAAATACAAGGCTTTAAGTCTTTTCCGGACAAAACGGCGCTCAACTTCGGCAAGGGTATAACCGCAGTTGTAGGTCCTAACGGTTCGGGCAAAAGTAATATTTCAGATGCGGTTCGTTGGGTTTTGGGCGAAACAAGTTCAAAATCGCTTCGTGGCTCAAAAATGGAAGATGTCATTTTCGGCGGTACTTCCGCTCGTAAGCCGCTTGGTTTTGCTCAGGTTCAGCTTACCCTTGACAATTCCGACGCATCGCTTAAAGACAAGGGCGAAATCGTAACCGTTTCAAGAAGATATTACCGTTCGGGCGAAAGCGAATATAAAATCGACGGCGAAAATGTAAGAGCAAGAGATATCAGAGAACTCTTTATGGATACGGGTCTTGGTTCTGACGGTTATTCTATGGTAGGTCAAGGTAAGATTGACTCTATCATTTCTCAAAAAAATGAGGACAGGCGTGAGCTTTTTGAAGAAGCGGCTGGTATTTCACTTTTTCGTCACAAAAGAAAAGACGCAAATCGTCGCTTAGACCAAGCGCAGGAAAATTTAGTAAGACTTCTTGACATTTTAGGCGAACTTGAAAGCCGTGTCGAACCGCTTAGAAAGCAGAGTGAAAAGGCGCAAAAGTTTATCACCTTGTCGGATGAAAAGAAGACTCTTGAAATCGGTGTTTGGGTAAACAAAATCAACCGTTTTACAAGCGAACTCAGGGAGCAAGAGCATAAGATTGATGCCGCAAACGCTTCCTATGACATTTGTGAAAAAGAACTTAAAGATATTGAAAACGAAATTGAAGAAATTGCTCAAAAAACAGTTTCTATCAACACTCAAATCGAGCAGATAAGAGCAGGCTCAAAAGCATACGAGGAGGAGGCGCTTCGCAAAGACGGTGAGGCTTCCGTTTTGCAAACTACTCTTAATCATAATAATGAAACTATTGAAAGGCTTAAAAACGATATCGGTGATGTTGATAATACAAACCTTTCAATCGACGCTCAAATTGAAGAAAAAAATGAATTTATCGCAAAGAGCGAAAAAGATATAGAACTTAAAAAGCAGGAGCTTAAAGAAGTTACCGACGAGATGAATAATCTTCTTTCATCTAATGAAGAATTTTCTAAGCTTACTGTTGAACTTAATCAAAAAATCACCGCTTTAACTCTTAAACTTTCAGATTGCAGGGTCAAGTGTTCGCAGGCATTGACTTCAGCCGAGCAGATTAAATCAAGGCAGAGCGTTGTTGACGATTCTATTGTTCAGGGCAAGAAAGACCTTGAAGAAATCGAAGCTAAAAAGAGCGAAAGCGAAGAAAAGTTAAATGCTTTGCAATCAAGAATTGATGAAAACAACAACTCAATGCAAGGCTACAAAATCAAACTTCAAACAAAGACGGATAAGGCAGACAAGCTTAAAGCTGAACTTGAAAAAGCAAATGCCGAGTTTAACCAAAAGCAGCAAAAGGCAAGAATGCTTCTTGACCTTGAAAAGAATATGGAAGGCTTCTCCGGTGCGGTTAAGGCTGTTATGAAGCAGGCGCAAAGCAAGGCACTTTCAGGTGTTCACGGTCCGCTTTCTTCTCTTATTACGGTTGATAATGAGTATAGTGTAGCTGTTGAAGTTGCACTCGGTGCGGCAATGCAAAATATTGTTGTTGGCAATGAAGCCGACGCTAAGCGTGCAATTTATTATCTTAAAAATAATCGTGTCGGCAGGGCAACATTTTTACCTATTTCGGCAATTAAGGCGAGAAATCTTGACGAGCACGGTCTTGACGATAACCTCGGCTTTGTTGCAATAGCAAGTGACCTTGTGGAGTGTAAAGCAGAGTATAAAAATATTATTTCAAATCTTCTCGGCCGTGTAGTTATTGTTGAAGATATGGACTGCGCTATCGGTATTGCAAAAAGGTATTCAAACCGATTTAAGATAGTTACCGTTGACGGCCAGGTTATTAACCCGGGCGGTTCAATGACCGGCGGCTCACAGTCAAGAGGTGCAGGTATCCTTTCAAGGGGCAATATGATTGACGAACTTAATGCTCAGGCAAAGGAACTTGAAAAGGCTTGCGAAGATATTAAAACAAAATATAAAACCGCTTTGGAAGAAGCTAATTTTGCCCTTGCAGAGCTTCAGGGCGCCGAGGCTGATTTGCAGCAGGCTAAGGAAGAATTTATCAGAGCGCAGGGCGAGCATAAGCTTGTGTCTGAAAAATACGATTTGCTTTCATCACAGCTTAATATTCTTGTTAACGAAAAGAATAATTCAAAATCACGAATAGAAGAATTTGAAAAAGAAGCTAAGTCGGGCGAAGAAAAGATAAAAGAAATTGAAAATGAAATTAAGCTTAACGAAACCGAACTTGAAAAAACAAGCGGCAACGCAAGTGAAATAAATGCAAAGCGTGATGAGTTTAGGGCAAAGAGCGAGCAAATTAATCTTGAACTTGTAACTCTTGCCAAAGATAACGAATCGGCAAAACTTTCGGTTGAGGAACTCAATTTCAGGAAGAATTCGCAATCTGACAGGGTTAAAACAATTCAGGATGAAATTGCTCAGATAGAAGATAAAAACAAATCGCTCCTCATTTCTATTAATGAAATTAAGGCTCAGGCAAATGACCTCAGAGTAAAAGCCGAGCAGTCAAATAATGATGTAAGCGAACAAATCAATCAGCGAAACGAACTTGAAAAGAGAACCACAGAACTTAGAAGTGAAGAAAAGGTTAAAAATCAAGACCGTGAAAAACTTTCAGGTTCAATCGTTCGCCTTGATGAAAGAAAACTCGCAATGAAAAAAGAATATGACGAGCTTAACGATATGCTTTTTGAACAGTATGAACTTACAAAGCACGAGGCTGAGGCGCTTAATATTCAAATTGATGATATGAGCGAAGCTAAGCGCAGACTTCACGAAATTAAAGTTGCTATCAAAGGCTTGGGTTCAATCAATGTCGGCGCTATTGAAGAATATAAGGAAGTAAGCGAGCGCTACACATTCCTTAAAGAGCAGATAGGCGATGTCGAAAAATCTAAAAACGAGCTTTTAAAAATCATTGAAGATTTAACAGCTTCTATGAGCGAAAAGTTTCTTAGTCAGTTTAATAAAATTAATGAGGAATTCAAGGTTTGCTTTGCCGATTTCTTTGGCGGCGGTAAGGGTGAACTTGTTTTGGAAGAACCTGATAATTGCCTTGAATCGCCTATTGAAATCAGAATTCAGCCACCGGGAAAATCGGTACAAAACATCAACCTTTTCTCAGGCGGTGAAAAGTCGCTTGCGGCTATGGCGCTTCTTTTCAGCGTACTTAAAGTTCAGCCCGCTCCTTTCTGCATTTATGATGAGGTTGAGGCGGCGCTTGACGATGTCAATGTTGAAAGATTTGCAAAATATATGCGCAAAATGACCGACAAAACTCAGTTTATTTCAATCACCCACAGGCGTGGCACTATGGAAGAAGCGGATGTTCTTTACGGCGTTACAATGCAGGAAAAAGGCGTTTCAAAGCTTATTGAACTTCAAACAGCCGAGCTTGCGGCAAAGATGGGGCTTGAATAAACATTACAGGCAGGCTTTTGCTACTGCCGAAATATAATGTAATAACATAAAGGAAGATATAAATATGGGTATTTTTTCTGTATTCAAAAGAGGTCTTAAAAAAACAAGGGATGAGGGTATAACTGCTCAAATTGATGAGGTTGTGGAATCTTATGAAAAAATAACTCCCGAGTTTTTCGACGAACTTGAGGAAATTCTTATTATGGGCGATGTCGGTATGCCGACCGCTGAAAGAATTATTCGTGATTTAAAAAGCAAAATTGAAAATGACAAGATTGACGATGTTCGTCAGGTTCGTGAAATAATGAAAGATATTGTTTCAGGTATCGTTTGGGGCGGTAGCTATTTAAGGCTTCGCAGCAAACCGTCGGTTATCCTTGTTATCGGTGTTAACGGCGTTGGCAAAACAACTACTATCGGCAAGCTTGCGTTAAGGCTTAAAGAACAGGGCAGGTCTGTGATTTTGGGCGCTGCCGATACTTTCCGTGCCGCCGCTATCGAACAGCTCCAGGTTTGGGCAGACAGAGCAGATGTTGACCTTATTAAGCACGGCGAAGGTTCTGACCCTGCGTCGGTTGTTTATGACACAATTCAGGCAGGTAAGGCAAGAAACAGTGATGTAATCATTATAGATACTGCCGGCAGGCTTCATAATAAGAAAAATCTTATGGACGAGCTTAACAAAATCAGCCGTGTAATAGAGCGTGAACTTCCTGATGCATCAAAGGAAGTTTTGCTTGTGCTTGACGCTACAACAGGTCAAAATGCAGTTAATCAGGCTAAGGACTTTAAGCAAGCCGCAGGTATTACCGGTATAGTTCTTACAAAGCTTGACGGCACTGCCAAGGGCGGCGTTGTTCTCGCTATCAATAACGAACTTGATGTTCCGGTTAAATTTGTCGGCGTCGGTGAAAAGATTGAAGACTTACAGCCGTTTGACGCTGACGCATTTGCCGCAGGTCTTTTTGATGCAAAAGTGCCTGACGATGATAAAGAAATAACAGACTTTGTTATGCACGAAGATGCAGACAATGATGATGAAAATAAGGAGTAAAAATGGACTTTATTCTTGCAACTAACAATATGAAAAAGCTTGCTGAAATGCAGCGTATTTTGTCACCTCTCGGCATAAATGTTGTTACGGCAAAAATGCTCGGCACAACTCTTGAAGAAGTTGAGGAAGACGGAAAAACATTTGAAGATAATGCAAAGCTTAAAGCCGTTGCGGCTTGCAAGCAGATGAATATGCCTGCCATTGCGGACGATTCCGGTCTTTGCGTAGATTATCTTGACGGTGCGCCGGGTATCTTTTCTGCTCGTTTTGCGGGTGAACACGGCAATGATGAAAAAAATAACGACCTTTTGCTTGAAAAGCTTGACGGCGTTGCGCTTGAAAAAAGAAGTGCTCACTATGTTTGTGCCATTTGCTGTGAATTTCCCGACGGAAAAGAAATTATTGTCAGGGGCGAATGTCACGGCGTAATCGGCTTTGAGCGTGACGGCAACGAGGGCTTCGGCTATGACCCGTTGTTTTTGGTTGACGGTAAATCGTTTGGCAGATATACGGCAGAAGAAAAAGATAAAATCAGTCACAGGGGTAACGCTTTGCGACTTTTAACTAAAGAATTGGAGAAAGTTATATGACATCTAAAGAAAGAGCAGCTTTAAGAGCAAAGGCTAACGGTCTTGAACCCGTTATTCAGCTTGGTAAAGAGGGCATAAGCGAAAATTTGCTTACCCAAATCGACGATACACTCGATACAAGAGAACTTATTAAAATAAGAGTTCATCTTGAAACTGCGCCCGAAACTCCTAAGGAACTTGCGCAAAAACTTGCCGAACCGCTCGGCGCCGATGTTATTCAGGTTATCGGCGGTATTATCGTTCTTTACCGTGAAATTGACGAGGAAAGAATTGCCGAGAAAAAGAAAAAAAGAGGTTCAGGCAGTGCAAAGGCTACAGCTAAAAAGAAAGTAAAGATTAAAGGCAAAAGACAGCGCCAAAGAGAAAAGGAAGCCAAGAATCCTTATGCCAAATATGACAGACCAAAGTATTATGGCAGATAATGAAAAAATAGGCGTTTTCGGCGGTGCATTCAATCCGATTCATAACGGGCATATCAATCTTGCAAAGCAGTATATGAAAGAGCTTTCACTTGATAAACTTTTGTTTATTCCTACAGCAGTACCGCCGCATAAGTCTGCTGTCGGTCTTGCAGATGAAACGGACAGGCTTAATATGTTAAAACTTGCAATAGACGGCATTGATAAGTTTGAAGTCAGCGACATTGAGTTTAAAAGAACCGGCAAGTCATATACTTACGATACTTTGACTGAACTTAAAAAGATATACCCTTTATCAAATTTTTATCTTATTATCGGCGCAGACCAACTTTTTAATTTTGATAAATGGTATAAGTATAAAGAAATTTTATCGCTTGTCACTCTTTGCACCTCTGCAAGAGAGTACGAGAGTGAAAAGGCTGAAATGCTTGATTTTGCAAATTCGCTTGACGCACTTGATAAAAATAAATTTTTTATTCTTAAAACGCCTGTTTTAAAAGTCAGCTCAAGCGAAGTGAGGGAAAAGATAAAGCGAGGCGAGGATGTTTCGTCGCTTTTGCCTAAAAGTGTTTATAATTACATTTGTGAAAGGGGATTTTACAATGTATGATATAGAAAAATATACTGCGCTTATTAAGGAACGCCTAAGCGACTATAGGTTTTATCATTCGCTTTGTGTTGCCGAAAGTGCAAAAAAACTTGCAAAACGCTACGGTGCAGATGAAGAAAAGGCAGAAGTTGCGGGTCTTCTTCACGATGCTATGAAAGAAAGTGACCTTGACGAACAGCTTGCACTTATTAAAGAGCAGAAAATAGAAGTGACAGATTTTGACCTTGCAAACCCAAAGTTTTATCACCAGTCGTCGGGTGCGGCATTTGCAAAAAAACTTGGTATTACAGATGAAGAAATTATCAAAGCAATAAGATATCATACTACCGGCAGGGCAAATATGACCCTTATGGAAGAAATAGTTTATCTTGCCGATTTTATCTCTGCCGACAGAGATTATAAAGATATTGAAGTTATAAGAGAAGAAACGGAGAAGGGTAAGGAGTACGGTCTTTTGATGGGCACGGCTTATACAATTAAGTCGGTTGCAAAAAAGAAAAAGCCGCTTCACCCGTCAACTGTCAGCGCTTATAACTGGATACTTGACACTTATTTTAAACAGGAAGGATGAATATATGGAAAATCTTGATATAGTAAAAACAGCCGTCAAGGCTATTGACAGCAAGAAGGGCGAAAATATTGAGGTTATCGGTATTACAGATTTAACCGTTCTTGCCGATTATTTTGTTATTGCAACCGGTACAAGCTCAACTCAGGTTAAGGCTATTGCCGACGAGGTTGAATATAAGCTTGATTTACTCGGTGCAGAGGCTCATCATATTGAAGGCAGAAACACTTCGTGGGTTTGCCTTGATTATAATTCAGTCGTTATTCATATTTTCCACAAAGACCAGCGTGATTTTTATTCGCTTGAGCGTTTGTGGGAGGACGGCGAAAAAATAGACACAGCAAAATTATTGGAGGATTAATATAATGGATTACAATTTTAAACAAATTGAGTCCAAATGGCAAAACATTTGGTACAGTCAAAACACATTTGCGGCAAAACAGGACTTTTCGCTTCCTAAGTATTACTGCCTTGTTGAGTTCCCTTATCCGTCAGGTCAGGGTCTTCATGTAGGTCACCCAAGGTCATACACAGCTCTTGATATCGTGGCTCGTAAAAAAAGACTTCAGGGTTACAATGTTCTTTACCCTATGGGTTGGGACGCTTTCGGTCTTCCTACCGAAAACTATGCTATTAAAAATCATATCCACCCTGAAGAAGTAACTAAGAAGAATGTTGCAAGATTTAAGCAGCAGCTTCAGTCACTCGGTTTTTCTTTCGACTGGACAAGAGAGATTAACACTACCGACCCGAGCTATTATAAATGGACACAGTGGATATTCTTGCAGCTTTTCAAAAAAGGTCTTGCTTACAAAAAGGAAATGGCTGTTAACTGGTGTACTTCTTGTAAGTGCGTACTTGCAAACGAAGAAGTTGTAAACGGTGTTTGCGAGCGTTGCGGCAGTGAAGTTATAAGGAAAAATCAGAGCCAGTGGATGCTTAAAATTACAGAATATGCCGACCGTCTTGTTAACGACCTTGACGACCTCGATTTTATTGACCGTGTTAAAGTTCAGCAGAAAAACTGGATAGGCAGGTCAACTGGTGCGGAAGTAGATTTCGGCACAACTTTGGGCGATACTCTCACTGTTTACACAACAAGACCGGATACTCTTTTCGGCGCTACATATATGGTTATTTCGCCTGAGCATCCGCTTATTGAAAAGTGGGCAGATAAGCTTAACAATCTTGACGAAGTTAAAGCATATCAAAAGGAAGCTTCTCACAAATCTGACTTCGAGCGTACAGAACTTAATAAGGAAAAGACAGGCGTTAAGCTTGACGGTGTAATGGGTATCAACCCGGTTAACGATACCGAAATTCCAATCTTTATTTCAGACTATGTACTCACTTCTTACGGTACAGGCGCTATTATGGCTGTTCCTGCTCATGATACCCGTGACTGGGAATTTGCAAAGAAATTTGACCTTCCTATTATCGAAGTTGTTGCAGGTTCAAAAGTAGGCGTTGAAAACGAAGCATTTACCGACTGTGCAACCGGCAAGCTTGTTAATTCGGCATTTCTTTCCGGTATGAGCGTTGAGGAAGCTAAAAAGGCTATTATCGAATGGCTTACAAAAGAAGGCAAGGGCCACGAAAAAGTTAACTTCAAGCTTCGTGACTGGGTTTTCTCCCGTCAAAGATATTGGGGCGAACCTATTCCTATCGTTAAGTGTGATGATTGCGGCTATGTTCCTGTTCCTGAAAGCGAACTTCCGTTAAGACTTCCTATGGTTGATTCATATGAGCCTACAGATACCGGTGAATCACCGCTTGCAAAGATGACCGATTGGGTTAACACAACTTGCCCTTGCTGCGGTAAGCCTGCAAAGAGAGAAACCGATACTATGCCTCAGTGGGCAGGTTCGTCTTGGTACTTCCTCAGATATATGGACCCGCACAATGACGAACAACTCGTATCTCCTCAAGCAGCTCAGTATTGGAGCCCTGTTGATTGGTACAACGGCGGTATGGAACATACTACTCTCCACCTTCTCTATTCTCGTTTTTGGCATAAGTTCCTTTATGATATCGGCGTGGTTCCGACAAAAGAACCTTATCAAAAGCGTACTTCACACGGTATGATTCTCGGTCAAAACGGTGAAAAGATGTCAAAGTCAAGGGGTAATGTTGTTAACCCTGATGAAATCGTAGACCAATACGGTGCAGACACAATGCGTCTTTATGAAATGTTCATCGGCGACTTTGAAAAGGCTGCTCCTTGGAACAGTGATTCAATTAAAGGCTGTAAGAGATTTATTGAGCGTTTCTGGAATCTTCAGGAAATTGTTAAGGAAGGAAGCGAATATTCATCCGACCTTGAACCTCTTATGCATAAGACTATTAAGAAAGTTACGCAGGATATCGACAACCTCAAGTACAACACCGCAATCGCTTCAATGATGAGTCTTGTTAACGAAATGTATGCAAAGGGCGTTAATAAAGCGGAACTTCGTGATTTAACTATTATCCTTAACCCGTTTGCTCCTCATGTTACTGAGGAAATGTGGGAGGTTATGAACTTCGGCGGAGCTGTTCACGACGCTAAATGGCCTGAATTTGATAACGACAAAACTAAGGAAAATAGTGTTGAAATCGCACTTCAGGTTAAGGGTAAGGTTCGTTCAAGAATTGTTGTGCCTGTTGATATCAGCGAAGCAGACGCTATTGCTCTTGCAAAGCAGGATGAAAAGATTGCCGCTGAAATTGAAGGCAAAACAATTAAAAAAGAAATTTATGTTCCGGGCAAGCTTGTTAATATCGTAGCTATCTAACAAAAAATCTGATGATTTTCAGAGGTATTTCTTATGTCTAAAAAGAAAATATATACAGTCGCAACTTCGCATCTTGACACGGTGTGGAGTTGGGACTTTGAAAAAACGGTCAGCCAATATATTTATAACACTTTGGTTGATAATTTTAAGCTTTTTGAAAAGTATCCTACTTATACTTTCTCGTTTGAGGGTTCATACCGCTATGAACTTATGGAGGAGTATTACCCTGAACTTTTTGAAAAGATGAAAGAGTATATCAAGCAGGGTAGGTGGAATGTTTGCGGTTCTGCTTTTGAAAACGGCGACACAAATATTCCGTCACCCGAGGCTCTTTTCAGAAATATTCTTTTCGGCAATTCCTATTTTGACGAAAAGTTTAATAAAAGAAGCGTTGATATATATTTACCTGATTGCTTCGGCTTCGGATGGGCTTTGCCTACGATTGAAAGGCACGCCAATTTGATGGGCTTCACCACTCAAAAGCTTGCTTGGGGCAGTGCTTACGGCACACCGTTTGATATCGGTAAGTGGCAGGGTGTTGACGGTAGTGAAGTTTATGCTTGTATTAACCCTCATGACTATTACTACACTTTAACCAAGCTTCGTAATTGGGACTTTGTGCTTGATAAATTTAAAGAAAATGAAAAATACGGCTTAAATGATACATATATTTTCCACGGTATCGGCGACCATGGCGGCGCTCCCGAGGAAAAGAGCGTTGCTTTTGTTGAAGAAGAAATCAAGAAAAACAGCCAAAGCGATATTGAAGTTCTCGCAGCAAGTGCCGACCGAATTTATCACGATATAGACGAAAACTATACCGAGGAGCAAAAGTCTAAGCTTCCTGTTTGGAAAAATGAACTTGTTATGCAAAACCATGGCGTCGGCGGTTACACTTCCCGTGCAATAGGCAAGCGCTGGAACAGAAGATGCGAGGAACTTGCCGATGTTGCCGAGCGTGGCAGCGTTATGTCAAGCTATCTTGGTTTAACCGACTATAATCAAAAGTCACTCAACCGCAGTTGGAAACGCTTTATCGCTCACCAGTTCCACGACGATATACCCGGCACAAGCTGTCAAAGGGTTTATAAACGCTCTTGGAACGATTACGCAGTTTCGATGAATCAGTTTACAAATGAGCTTGAAGCTGCGGTTTCTCCCGTTTCAAGCCTTATGAAAACCGATTTTTGCGTTGGTATTCCTGTTATGGTTTATAACCCTATTGAATCTGACAGGAGAGGTGCGGTGACAGTAATTCTTTCCGACTTAAACAAGCCTTATGTTCGTGTTTACGACGAAAAGGGCAAAGAGGTTAAAAGTCAGGTGAGCGTTCGCCAAAACGGTGATTTGGAACTTGTTTTTGTTGCCGATGTTATGAGCCTCGGCACTCGTGTTTATGATGTAAGACCGAGTGATAAACCTTGTTGCGTTAAGAGTGATATTTCCATTAATTCCGACAATGCAATGGAAAACCAAAAGTATATTGTAACTCTTAACCGTAAGGGTAATATTTCATCAATTCTTGATAAAGACCTTGACGAAAAAGAAATACTTAAAGAGCCCGTTTCACTCGGTTTGTTTAACTATAACGGTTCAAAAGATTGGCCTGCTTGGGAAATGAATTTTAAAGAAGCAAATAAGGATGCCGACCGTATACCTAATGTTGTTACGGTTACTGTTCTTGAGCAGGGTCCTGCGAGAGTTTCGTTTAAGGTTATTCAAACCGATAAAAAGAGTACATTTACAAATATCATTGCCCTTACTGACGGCTGTGATGTTGTTGAGGTTTACTCCGAAATTGAATGGCAGAATTTAAGAACTCTTGCAAAAAATAAATTCTCTTTCACCGCTGAAAATGAAAAGGCAACTTTTGACCTCGGTCTCGGCGCTATTGAAAGAGGAAATATGAATGAAAAGCTTTTTGAAGTTCCTGCTCAAAAATGGGTTGATTTGACGGATAAAAGCGGCGAGTTCGGTGTGTCTGTTTTGAGCGAATGTAAGTACGGCTGGGATAAGTATAAAGATAATACGCTTCGTCTTACCGTTTTGCACACTCCTAAAAAGAATTATCGTATCGATTCTATGCAGTCGTTTATGGACCTCGGTCTTAACAGATATTCTTATGCTATTTTCAGCCATAAGGGTAAGGCGCAGGCTGAAGTTCAGCTTGAAGCAAGAAAGTTTGTTACTCCTATGAGTGCATATATCGCAACTAAGCATCAGGGTAAGTTTAAAACTCAGTACTCTTTCGGTTGTGCTTCAACCAACGATGTAATCATTCGTGCAATAAAGAAAGCGGAAAACAGTGATGAAATAGTTGTAAGGCTCAACGAGGGCACAAATAAAGAAGTCGAAAACTATTCTCTTACTCTCGGTGAGGGAATAGAATCGGCAAGAGAGATTTATGCAAGCGAAGAAGAAAAGGGTAGTGCAACAGTAGTTGACGGCAAGCTTGTAACAAGCTTCAAGCCTTATGAAGTTAAGAGTTTTGCGCTTAAACTTAAACCGTGCTCGCTTGAAAGTTTTAAAACTCAAAGTACACCGGTTTCGCTTCCTTTCGATAAAAATATTATTACCGAAAAGGGCAAAAACGGCGACTTTGAATACACTTTGCCAAGCACTCTTGTACCTGATGAAATTATGGCAAACGGCGTTAATTTCACCATTAATAAGAACGGCAAGAATGCGCTTTTGGCCGCTTCTCAAAAGATAAAAATTGATGCTGACGGCAGTAAGCTTGTGCTTCTTTGTGCCTCAATGAGCGGTGATAAAAATGCAAAATTCATTGTCGGCGACAAGGAAGTTAACAAAACCGTTCTTTCGTCTTTCGAGCGTTTTGCCGCTTGGGACTTGTACGATTTCGGCGAAACCGCTTATATTAAGCAGGGCAAAATCGGCTTTGAAGCTACTCATTGCCACAAAAACGGCGAAGTGCAGTATGCAAAACTAATGTATTTCTTCCTTGTTGAGCTTGAACTTGACGGCGCAAGCGAAGTTACTTTGCCAAATGACAGTGACATTGTTGTTATTTCGGCAAGCGTTGTTGATGCGCCAAAGGGCAAACTTGCAACTCCTACTTATGACGAAGTGGAAAAAAGGCCGTTTGACTTCAAGTTAAACTTTAAGCAAAAGCTTCAATATGCATGGAATAAATGCGTATGGCAGCTTAACGATAAAGATAATTTTGTTAAGGATAACAACAAGGGCAGAAATTACTGATAAGGGGAAAAATATGGCTAATAATTTTGATAAAAACTGGACAACAAACAATAACGGCTATCCGCTTAATGACAAAGAAGTTGAAAGATATTTGAGCATTTTGCCGAGTGAAAATCAGCTTACTCTTGTTGATAAGCCGTTTTACACATTTATGCATTTTGGTATGAATACCGCTACCGACAGGGAGTGGGGCGCAGGCGTTGAAAAGGCATCAGATTTTACCATTACCAAAATTAATGCAAGGCAGTGGGTTGAAACTGCAAGGCTTGCAGGCGCAACGGGCGTAATTCTCACTTGTAAGCACCACGACGGTTTCTGCTTATGGCCAACTGAATATACCGATTTTTGCGTTAAAAATTCGGCATACCACGGCGATATTGTTAAGGAAGTTTCCGATGAATGTCGCAAACAGGGCATGGACTTCGGCGTTTATCTTTCACCTTGGGATATGCACGATGAACGCTACGGCACGGATGCATATAACGATTATTTTTGCAACCAGCTTACGGAACTTTTAACTAACTACGGTGAAATTTTTGAGGTTTGGTTTGACGGTGCTAAGGGTTCAAACGCTAAAAAGTTTGAGTATGACTGGCAAAGATATTATGACCTTATCAATAAGCTTCAGCCAAAGGCTAATATTGCTATCTGCGGTCCGGATATCCGCTGGGTTGGTAACGAGGGTGGTAAGTCCAGAAAGAGCGAATACAGTGTAGTTCCTTGCGCACTTCGTGAGGCCGACCGTATTATGGCTCTCAGCCAGCAGGATGAAAGTCAAGCTTCTTCCCTTCAAAAATATAACCAAATGGATGAAGATTTGGGCTCAAGAAAAATTCTTGAAAAGAACGCTTATCTTTGCTGGTTCCCGGCAGAAGTTGATGTATCTATTCGTAAGGGTTGGTTCTTCCACGATAAGGATAACAGAAACTCAAAGTCTGCTAAAAAGCTTTTCAAAATCTATCTTAACTCTGTAGGTAATAACTGCACACTTCTTCTTAATATTCCGCCAAACGCTCAGGGTGAAATTCATAAGAAGGATGTTAAAAACCTTAAAAAGCTCGGCGAAAAGATTAAAGCTATCACCGCAAGTCCTATTCTTTATCAGGAACTCGGTGAGCTTAATAAGGATAACGGCGTGCTTGATTTTACTTTCGATTCAGACAAAAAAGTTAACTATGTCGTTTTGCAGGAAGATATTACAAAGAGCCAGCGTGTAGAAATTTTTGACCTTTATATTCAAAAGGCAAACGGCAAGTTTAAGCGTGTTTACAAGGGTACTGTTATCGGCGCTAAAAAGATTATTAATCTTAAAGGCAAAAAGGCAAAGGGAATTCGCCTTGTTATTCGCCAAAGCCGTTCAAACCCTGTTATTAAATCAGTCGGCATTTACGAATAATGATTTGTTGAAAAATTATACTATTGTATAAAACTGTACAAACAAAATAGTTAAAGTTTAGAATTAGTTTAGCCTCTTTTATTTTCACAAATGCTATAATGTGCTTGTGATAATAAGGGAGGCTTTAGTTATGGTTAAAAATGAAGTTGAAACAAAAGAAGAAAAGACTTATGCTAAAGATTTGTGCTTTGATAAGCTTGTTTGGGTCTTTATGATTAGCTGTATCGTCGGCTTCATAGTTGAAACACTTTGGTGCTTAATCAAACACGGCTTTATCGAGTCGAGGCAGTCGCTTGTTTGGGGTCCGTTCTCCGTTGCTTACGGTATGGGCGCATTAGTGCTTACCTTTGCGCTTTATAAGGTTAAGGATGCACCGATTTGGAAAGTTTTCGCCGTTTCATTTGTCGTCGGTACGGTTACGGAGTATATCTGCTCGCTCGGTCAGGAAATTGTTTTCGGCTCTGTTGCTTGGGACTATAGCCATATGCCGCTCAATATTAACGGTCGTGTCTGCTTTCTTTATTCCTGCTTTTGGGGGCTTCTCGGCATTTTGTGGATAAAGGCGATTTATCCTATTATGTCAAAGGTAATTGAAAAAATACCCGTCAAAATCGGCACGGTCATTATGTGGGCATTTATTGCATTTTTCATTGTCGACAGCTTTGTTTCGGCAACCGCCGGTCTTCGTATGGATAAGCGTGACGCCGGTCAGGCACCTAATAATGTTTACGAACAGTTTCTTGATTCTCATTTCCCCGATGAACGCATGGCAGAAATCTATGCCAATAGCCAAAAGGTTGAAAAATGATTATCATTTTATATGTCTAAATTAGAAGAACTACCGTAGGGGCGAATATCATTCGCCCGCAAAGATAACATTCTTACCAATATGGCTTAAAAATGCTAACAGGTCATAAAAAATGAAAAAGACACTATGAATTTTCAAGTTCACAGTGTCTTTATTTTTTGTCTTTTCTTCCTAAAATATAGTCGGTTGAAACATCGTAGTAATCTGCAAGTTTAATAAGTATTGCCGTCGGTATGTCACGCTGACCGAGTTCATAATTTGAATAAACCTGTTGCGAACAGTTTAGTATGCTCGCCATTTGCTTTTGCGTCAAATCGTTGTCTTCTCTCAAATCACGAATTCTTTTATACATAAAATCACCGTGTTCATTATATAATACTGCATTATGTTGTATTGACAAATACCGCAAATTGCAGTATAATAAATTCAAATTAAAATAAAAGGAGATATTTTTATGAAAAAATTATTATCAATCTTAATGTCCACTTTAATTATTATCTGCTCACTTTTCTGCTTTAATTCGGCAGCATATGCTGACGGCTGGATAAATTATGTTCAGGAAGTGAATTTAGACCAAACAAATGCAACCGCCTTTGATTCGTCAGATTTTAGCATACAGGAATTTTACACTTTTTACTACAAGCCTTTCAAATTTACTGTTCCTGAAAAAGGCATAATCAGTGTGAATTTGGAGTCTGAACAAAGTAATTTAGCCGCAGGAAATTGGTTTTATATTTATAAACCGACAGACCTTGAAAATTACATTTACTTCTCACAAAATAAACCTGCTGAGCAAATCAGTGGATATATGTCTGCATATGATATATATTATTCTAAAAGAAATGTTTCTCTTTCTGCCGGTGATTATTATTTGGTGTTTAGGTCTTTAAGTGACTATTTAAACACAGAATTCAGCTTTACATTAAATTATACTCCAACATTTCCAAACACAACAATTTCTAAGCTTACACCTAAGAAAAAAGCTATTAAAGTAAATTTCAAAAATTGCTCTAATGTGTCAGGCTATCAAATAAAATACAGCACTGATAAAAAGATGACTTCATCAAAGAAAGTTAAAGTTTCCCCAACCGCTTCTTCAAAAACAATAAAATCTCTTAAATCAAAAAAGACTTATTATGTTAAAGTAAGAACATATAAAACCGTTAATGTTAACGGAGTAAACAAAACATACTACGGCAAATGGTCAAAGGCAAAAACAGTTAAAACTAAGTAAACGGGAGGATGATATCCTCCCCTACGAAAATCTTATTATTTTAATATGTCTAAATTAGAAGAACTACCGTAGGGGCGAATATCATTCGCCCGCTACTGTATCGTTGTTGCCGATATGGTTTAAAAATGATAACGGGTCGTCGAGGACGCCGACCCCTACAAAATATTTATCATTTAGACTTCTGTTATATCAAATCTTTAATCTTAAACTTTTTAAACAAAATGAGCGAACTCGGTGCGGCTTCGTAAAGAATACCTATATGCTCGTTATCAACTCGGGTGAGGCAGGAATATGCAAAAAAGCCCTCGTTAACAACGGTTTCACTGTACCAATTAATTCCGACTGTTTTGCCGCCGGCTTTGGCAAATTTGCCTACTGTAATAACACCGTTTTCTCTTTTCTTTCCACTTGGGTGAGAGCAAAAAACATAATCGCCGATGCTTATAATACTCTTTTGGCATTTTGGCGCAAACAATTCTGTTTTGCCTGCTTTTTGCCAAGTTTTGCCGTCGTCGTAGGAAATTGACATAGGCGTTTTGCCATATCTTTTTTGCCTGCCGAGTGCCACTATTGCACCGCTCGGTGCTTGAACCATTTGCCATTCGTCAACATTTTCTGCATAAGGGTGGCTTGCCATTCTGTGCCAGGTTTCGCCGTTGTCGGTGCTGAAAATCGATACAGTCTGCTTTCTGTCAACATAAAGCGGCATAACGATTCTGCCTTTGTGGGTAGTAATGCCGACACCCGGTGCAACGCCTAAAAATGTTCCGTCCTCTTTAATTAAAAAGTCACCTGTAATGTCCTGCGGTTTGCTCCATGTTTTGCCGTGGTCAGAGCTTCTCAGCATAAAAACATAATTTCTTTTTGGTGCTTTTAGCGGTGCGCCGAAAGTGGTTTTAACATTAGCTTCGTTAATATCGCTCGGCGATTTACCGTTTAAATGAATATTGCCTATGTAGTTGTCACCGTCAAAAACATAACCGTTTTCAAACATAACTTTAAGTCCCGTGTCGTTAAACTTGCTGTCAAGAACACGATAACTTTTATCAATTATATAAAAATTGCCGTCACGGTCATAAATCGTCGGCCTTAGTTCATTTTCATAAACAGAATACGGAAGCTTGTGCTTGTCAAGAAGCGAACGGTTGTGAAGCCCTTTACATTCCGGGTAGAAGTCAACAATCATAACAACATCACCGTTTGGAGCAACAGCCATACAAGGGTCAATGTAAAAAGCAGAAGCAAAACATTCGTCGCTTAGCATAGTTTTCCTTGCAGGGGGTGCGGCAATAACTTCAAGGTCGCTCCAAGTTTCACCGCCGTCCTCGCTTCGCCTTATCGCAACCTCAATGTATCCCCAGTCTGCGCCGCAGCTTTGCCTGTCTATAGCCGCAATGAGTGTTTTGCCGCTTCTTATTAAACTCGGAATACGAAAAGCAGTGCCGCCGTTAGAAGCATTGCTGAATTTTGTTAATCTTTCATCTAAAAATTTGGAATTGTTACCGCAAAATATAATTTTTTCGCCGCTCATATAAAAGACCTCTTAATTTATGATGGTTTAATAATATCATATGAATCAAATTTTTAAAAGAGTATTTTATAAAACACTTGAAAAAATAAGCGCAAACAGTTACAATAGAATGGAAATATTAAAGAAAAGGAGGAATTGTAATATGCTTTGGGAACTTAAAAAGATTTGGTACAGAATTTACCAGAAAGTTTTTAAGGTTGCAATGTGTTTTATGGACTGGTCCGAACCGCAACTTCTTGAGGGTGCAGGCAGCGTGCTTAAATTGCCTGAGTTCATAAAGAGCAAAGGTATTAACAAGGTTTTAGTCGTGACCGATAAAGGGCTTATGAGCTTAAACCTTCTTGATCCTTTATTCAAGAAACTGGAAGAAGTCGGCGTAGAATATGTTGTTTATGATGGCGTCCAACCTAACCCTACTATCCCTAACATTGAAGAATGTAAGGATATGTATAATCAAAACAACTGTCAGGGCATTATAGCATTCGGCGGCGGTTCTTCAATGGACTGCGCTAAAGCAGCAGGCGCAAGGGTTGTAAAGCCTAAGCAGTCTGTTCGTGCTATGAGAGGTCAGCTTAAAGTTCATAAGGCACTTCCACCGTTCTTCGCTGTTCCTACAACAGCAGGTACAGGTTCTGAAACAACTGTTGCCGCAGTAGTTACCGACCCTGAAACCCACGAGAAGAATGCTATCAACGATACTTGTCTTCGTCCTAAGTACGCTGTACTTGACCCTGAACTTACTGTTGGTTTACCGCCTCACATTACTTCAACTACCGGTATGGACGCTCTTACTCACGCAGTAGAAGCTTATATCGGCAAGAGTAATACTAAGGACACCATCAGAGAAGCAGAAGAAGCTACTAAGCTTATTTTTGACAATATCGAAGAAGCTTATAATAACGGCAAGGACCTTGAAGCAAGAGGTAATATGCTTAAAGGCTCATACCTCGCAGGTCGTGCGTTCACTCACGCTTATGTAGGTTATGTTCACGCTATTGCTCATAATCTCGGCGGTCTTTACGGCACACCTCACGGTCTTGCAAACGCTGTTATTTTGCCATATGTTCTTGACTACTATGCAGACGCTGCTTATCCTCAGCTTGCTAAGCTTGCTGATATCGTCGGCGTTGGCAAGGGTCTTGACACAGCAGGCAAGGGTAAAGCATTTATTGAAGCTATCAGAACTCTTAACAGGAATATGAACATTCCTGAAAAGTTTGATTTCATCAAGGAAGAAGATTTACCTATCCTTATTGAGCGTGCTCTTAAAGAAGGTAACCCGCTTTATCCTGTACCTAAGATTATGGACAAGAAAGATTGCGAGGCAGTTATTCGCTCCTTTATGGCGTAATCTTAATAAATAAATCAGGCAGTCACTTTTTCGGTGGCTGTCTTTTTTTGCGCCGATGTGTTAATTTATGGCTAAATTGCTTGAATATATTGTCATAATATGCTATATTTTATATGTGTAGTTTAATTAAAACTGTTCAAATTTTCTTTTCGGGTGACGATATGAAAAAGTTAACTTCATTAATTTTAGTTTTAACAATGCTTGTTACAACTCTTTTTTGCTTTAATGTAACATCGGTATTAGGTGCACTAAACCCTACAAGCGGTACTTGCGGCGATAATGTTAAATGGAATTTGAATACTTCTACCGGTGTGCTTACTCTTTCAGGTACTGGCGCTACTAAGGACTACGGCGAAACAGCACTAGTAGGACTTGCACCATGGAATAAATCAAGAAATTTGATTAAAAAAATTGTTGTTGAGGAAGGTGTAACTTCTCTCGGCACATTGATTTTTAATAAATGTACCGTTGCCGAAAGTGTGTCTTTGCCGTCAACTCTTACTAAGATGAGCGACACTATTGTGGCAAAGTACGGTTCTTTTCGTGAGTGTACTGCGTTAAAGTCAATTACCATGCCTGCAAATCTTGAATCTATCGGTCAGTATTGTTTCCTTGACTGTACCTCGCTTACTACCGTTATTTTAAACGATAAGCTTACATCTATCGGTTCTTATGCTTTTAACGGTTGTACTTCGCTTAAATCTATTAAGTTCCCGGACAGTTTAACTTCAATCGGCTTGAGCGCTTTTGAAGATTGTACTTCGCTTGCAACCGTTACTTACGGCACGGGTATGACTGAAACGGGTAATATGGTATTTAGAAATGCGGGCGTAACAAAAGTTAACTTTTCTTCAACTATTACATCGGTTTCACCTTGGAGCTTCTACGGCTGTAAATTTGTCAGCCTTGAAGTGCCTGAAACTATTGTTAAAATTAATATTCGTGGCTTTGCAAACTGTACAGCTATGCAAAGTGCTACGATTAATAATGCTAATTGTGTGTTCGACGGCATCGGTCAAACAGATGCGAGCGGCGGCAAGGACCCGTTCAACGGTTCTCAGCAAAGCCTTTTGATTAGAGGTCATTCAGGTTCGACCGCTCAAGCTTATGCTACTGCTAAAGGCTATAAATTTGAGAGTATTGATGCCTGCAATCACGAAAGCACTCACGAGGTTATCACGCTTGAACCTACTTGTACCGAAAAGGGTACTACTACTCAAGTTTGTGATAACTGCGGTTTCGTTGTGTCTGAAACCGAGCTTCCTGCTAAGGGTCACAGCTTTGAAACAGTGGAAAAAGAAGACAATACATCTACTGACGGTCATATTTATGAATATCAGCAGTGTACCGTGTGCAAGGCTGAAAACAAAATTATTACCCATGTAAGCTTTGTTGACGGCTATTATGACTACGAGTGCAACGCAACCTGCACCACTCCGGGCTGGGAGAAAAAGACTTGTAAAATTGACGGCTGCGGCAAAACCGAGCGTAAAGCAGTAGCAAAAACAGGTCATACTATTGCAAACCCAACCGTAACCAAAAAGGCGACTTGCAAAGAGAACGGAGAGGAAAAAGGCACATGTTCCGTCTGCGGTCAGGAAGTTACTCAAAAAATTCCGGCAACCGGTCACACTTTCTCCGATGTAACCGAAACGCTTGATAATACCTCCGTTGACGGTCACACATATCTTGTAGAAACTTGTACTGTTTGCGGTGAAAAACAGTCAACTCCTACTCATGTCGAATGGGTTGAGGGTCAGTATACTTCTGTTGTTTTGACTGAGCCTAAGTGTGTAGTAAACGGTGTTCAGCTTGACACCTGCAATATTTGCGGTGAGCGTAGAAATGTAACATTGCCTGCCAACGGCGAGCATGTATGGGAGGAAACTTCAAGAACAGAACCTACCTGTACTGCAGTAGGCAAAATCTACTATAAATGCAAAAACTGTAACCTTACCAAGAGTGAAAATATCGAGGCTCTCGGTCACGAAAATGTAGTTCAAACTCAGGTTGCTTCCACTTGTACCGCCGCCGGCTACATCACTTATAAGTGTTCAAGATGCGGCGCTCTCACTAAGGAGGAAACTTCACCGCTCGGTCACACTCCTGACCCTAACACATATGTTATAACCAAGAGTTCTTCTTGTACAGAGGACGGTGCGGCTACCGCAACTTGCTCAATCTGCGGTGAGAAATATGATATCGTTCTTTCGGCATACGGTCACAATTATGTCGAAAACGAAACTGCTATTGAAGGTCATCCCGACCACAAAATAACTCAGGAAATCTGTTCTCGTTGCGGCGACGCTAAAGAAGCAAAGGTAGTTCATATTGAATGGGTTGACGGAAATTACACAACAAAAACTCTTGTTAAGGGTAGCTGTGTTGTAAATTCAAGATATCAAGATACTTGCAACTATGAGAAATGCGGTCAAACAAGAATTCGTACAGTTGAAGCGCCGGGCAGTCACAAGTATGTTTACACCGGTTTTGACAGTTCAACCGGCAAGCTTACATATAAATGTTCTGTTTGTGAAGATGTTTACACCGCTAACCCGACTGTTGTTTTAACATTCTGGAATGCGAACAATGTTAACAAAAACAGCGCCGATGTTACAAACGGCTATCTTGTTGAACTTTCCGGTGACGGAGTAATTAACGCTAAGGACTATGCGCTTCTTAAAAAAGCGAACGCTCAAAAATCATCAAAAGGATAATAAATCAAATTTACCGACACGGCTTTTTGCTTTGTCGGTATTTTTTTGCCTTTTTTTGAATTGTTATTATTTTTTTATAATATATTTTTAATATTAATATTTACTTTATGTTAATTTTATATTATTATATAAAAGAAGGAAAACGACTCTTTTATTCGGAGGTATAAAAATGAGCATTGCTTATAAAAGAATTTTACTTAAACTCAGCGGTGAAGTACTTGCAGGTGCCAAGGGTACAGGTATTGATAATGAAACCGTAACAACTATTTGTAAGTCTGTTAAAAAGATTGCTGATATGGGCGTTGAAGTCGGTATCGTTGTCGGCGGCGGTAACTTTTGGCGTGGCAGAACGAGTGAACATATGGACAGAACAAGAGCCGACCATATCGGTATGCTTGCAACTGCTATGAACTCGCTTGCTCTTTGCGACGCACTTGAACAGCTCGGTGCAGATGTAAGAGTTCAAACTGCTATTGAAATGCGCCAGATTGCAGAACCGTATATTCGCAACAAGGCTATTCGCCATTTCCAAAAGGGCAGAATTGTTATTTTCGGTTGCGGTACCGGTTCTCCGTTCTTCTCAACCGATACTGCCGCTGCGCTTCGTGCAGTTGAAATTAATGCAGATGTACTTCTTAAAGCTACAAATGTTGATGGCGTTTATGACAAAGACCCTAACAAGTTTGATGACGCTGTTAAGTTTGACAATGTAACATTTAAGGAAGTTCTTGCAAGGGATATCAAGGTTATGGACTCAACCGCATTTTCACTTTGCAAGGATAACGATTTGTCAATTCTTGTATTCGACCTTACCGACCCTGAAAATATTGTTAAAGCAGTATCAGGCGAAACAATCGGTACACTCGTTCAAAACTAAAATTTAGTCGTAAAACAGTCATAGGGGCATTAGTTGTTCCTGCCTAAACAAAATAATAACTTTTTACTAAAGAGAGGTAACTATATGGAAAGCGTATTTGCTAAAACTAAAGAAAAAATGGATAAGTGCTTAACTTCACTTGAAAGAGATTTTGCGGCTATCAGAGCCGGCAGAGCTAACCCTGCCGTACTTGATAAGGTTATGGTTGACTACTACGGCGTTCCTACTCCTATCAACCAAATGGCTGCGGTAAGTGTTCCTGAAGCAAGGCTTCTTGTGGTTCAGCCTTGGGATGCTTCAACACTTAAAGATATTGAAAAAGCAATCAACACAGCCGACATCGGTATCAACCCTCAAAATGACGGTAAAGTTATCAGACTTTCATTCCCTCAACTTACCGAGGAACACAGAAAGAACCTTCAAAAGGATATTTCCAAAAGAGGCGAGGAAGCTAAGGTCGCTATCCGTAATGTTCGCCGTGACGCTATGGACGATATCAAAAAGCTTAAAAAGGATAATGAAATCACAGAGGATGAACAAAAAGACGGCGAAAAGAAGCTTCAGGACATCACTGATGATTTTGTAAAACAGGCTGACTCTATCACAAAGAAAAAGGAAGAAGAAATCCTTTCAATATAGTTTTTTAAAACTTTCGGAGCTGTCTTTTAACAGCTCCTTGTTTGCTTTAATAAAGGAGAAAAATTATGGCTCTTTTCGGTAAAAAAAATAACGAAAGCACTAAGGAATTTGAAATACTCCCAAAAAATATCGGCATAATTATGGACGGTAACGGCAGATGGGCAAAAAAGAGAGCCCTCCCGAGGAGTGCCGGTCATAAAGCCGGTGCAGAAGTGTTCAGAACTATAAGTAAAGAATGCGGAAGGCTCGGTTTGGAAAGTGCGACTTTCTACGCTTTTTCAACTGAAAATTGGAAAAGACCTAAAGAAGAAGTTGACGCTATTATGCGCCTTTTTAAAGATTATCTTCTTGAAGCTAAGAGCGATATAACCGCTGCCGGCAATATGAAAATGAAGTTTATCGGCGAGCGTGACGGTATGTCAAAAGAACTTCTTGAACTTATGGATGAAGCCGAGGAGGATACCGCACAACATACCGGTACAACAATTTATCTTGCAGTCAATTACGGCGGCAGGCTTGAAATTTGCGACGCTGTAAATAAGCTTATTTCGCAGGGTAAAACAAATATTACCGAAAAAGATATCAGCGACAATATCTTTACCCCGCCCGAATGTGATTTGATTATCAGGCCGTCGGGTGAGCAAAGGCTTTCAAACTTTATGCTTTGGCAGGCGGCTTACAGTGAATTTTGGTACAGTGATGTTTTGTGGCCCGATTTCAAAATAGCCGATTTACATTCCGCTTTAGCAGAATTTGAAAAAAGAAATCGTCGCTTCGGCGGATAAATGCGTTGATATAAAAATCGTAGGGCAGGGGAGATTCCCCTTATAGGGGAAATGTCACGAAGTGACAAAAGGGTCTGCCGAATCGCAGATTTGCTCGTGCCGATATTAAATCAACAATCATATTGGCAAACATTGTTTGCCGAATATACACAAGGAGAATATTTATGAAACAGAGAGTTATTACTGCCATATGTTTGCTTGCTGTTCTTGCAGTCGTTGTATGGCAAATAAATACACCGCTTTTGCTTATTGCCGTTGCCTTTCTTTCGGCGGTTGCAAGCGGAGAAATTATGAAATGTGCAAAGGTTGAAAACACATTTATCCGAGTTGTGGGTGTTATTTTTTCAGCCTGCTTCCAGCTTTTTGCAAGCGCAAAGGTGCTTGAACCTTGGGTAAGCTCAGCCACTTGGGGCAAGGTTATATCGGCAGTGCCTAATATTGTTTATATTATTGCTCTTTGCCTTGTTTTCTTCCTTGCAATGCTTAAAGATTATGCTTACACAACATTTGAGGATGTAAGCGTTTCGGTTTTTGCAAGCGTTTGCGTTCCTTTCGGCTTCAGTATTTTTATCCGTTTGCGTGATATGTATGTTGACGAGCAGTTTGGTATTTACCTTATTTTCTATGCCCTTATTTGTGCTCTTGCAACCGATACCGGCGCTCAGCTTACGGGTATGGCTTTCGGCAAACACAAAATGTCACCGAATATCTCGCCTAAAAAAACTGTAGAGGGTGCGTTTGGCGGTCTTGTTTTCAGTATGATTTTAAACGGTGTTGCAATCACTCTTTATAATAAATTAGCAGTAAATGTAATTCCTCAAAATATGGCAACCCTTTTGCTTGCAATGTGCCTTCCAACTTCGTTTATGGGTATGATGGGTGACCTTTCGGCTTCTGTTTTGAAGCGTAACTTCGGCGTTAAAGACTTCGGCAAAATCTTTCCGGGTCACGGCGGCGTAATGGACAGAATGGACTCATCTCTTTTCACTCTCCCCGTTACATATGCCATTGCCCTTATCGCAAGTAAAATATTTTAATCGATGAAATAGAAATAAACTGTAGGGCAGGGTTACTTCTGCCGAGCAGATAAAATGTTTAATGATTGACTTTAGGTCGGAAAGGCAAAACTTATGAAAAAAATATCTCTTTTAGGCTCAACCGGTTCTATCGGTACTCAGAGCCTTGATGTGTGCGAAATGCACGGATATGATGTTAAATGTTTAACCGCTAATTCAAAAGTTGATGTTATGGAGCAGCAGATTAGAAAGTTTAAGCCTGATATGGTTTGTATGATGAATGAATCTGCTGCCAAAGAACTTAAAATAAAAATATCCGACACAAATACAAAAGTAGTTGCAGGTATGGACGGTCTTATTGAATGTGCAACTTATGATAAGGCTGACACAGTGCTAAACTCTGTAGTCGGTATGGTCGGTCTTCAGCCAACGCTTGAAGCTATTAAGGCTAAAAAGACTATTGCCCTTGCAAATAAAGAAACGCTTGTTGCAGGCGGCCATCTCGTTACTAACCTTGCAAAAGAAATGGGTGTTCAAATTCTTCCCGTTGACAGTGAACATTCGGCTATATTCCAGTCAATGCAGGGTATGCCGAATAAGAAAGCTGTTAAAAAGATTATTCTTACAGCTTCGGGCGGTCCGTTTTTCGGCAAAACATTAAAAGAACTTGAAAATGTAACTGCCGCCGACGCATTAAAACATCCTAATTGGGATATGGGCGCTAAAATTACCATTGATTCGGCTACTATGATGAATAAGGGTCTTGAATTTATTGAGGCTAAGTGGCTTTTTGATATGCCAAATGAAGATATTGAAATTGTAGTACATAGGGAAAGTGTGGTTCATTCGGCGATTGTTTATCAGGATAATTCAATGATTGCTCAGCTTGGCGTACCCGATATGCGTATTCCTATTCAGTATGCGCTCACTTACCCTGAGCGCGAACCAAGCCCTGTTAAAGAACTTTCGCTTACAGATTATGGCAAGCTCACTTTCTTTGAACCTGATTATGACACATTTAAGTGTATCAATGTTTGCAAAGAGGCTATTGAGCTCGGCGGTCTTCATCCTGCTGCTGCAAACGGCGCAAATGAAGAAAGTGTAAAGCTTTTCTTAAACGGTAAAATTAAATTTACCGATATTGCATATCTTAATAATGAAGCTATGAAAAATGCTCCTGAAAAAGAAAATTTCACTCTTGAAGATGTGCTTGAAACGGACGCAGCGGCAAGAAAATTTGTAATTGAGGCGATTAAGTGAACATAACATCAATTTGGAATACCGTTTATCCTATCGTAATAGCAATACTCTTTTTTGAACTTATTATTGTTATTCACGAATGGGGTCACTTTATGGCGGCAAGGCTGATGAAAATTAAGGTTAATGAATTTTCAGTCGGTATGGGTCCCAAAGTTTTTCAACATAAAGGCAAAAAGACCACATATACTCTTCGTCTTTTACTCTTTGGCGGCTACTGCTCAATGGAGGGCGAGGATGAGGACAGCGATGATGAAAACGCTTTTGTCAACAAAAAGGTTTGGCAAAGGATATTTGTTGTCGTTGCCGGCGCTTTGATGAACCTTGTTTTGGGTCTTGTTATTATGCTTATTCTTGTTTCATCCCAAAATCTCGTAGGCACTTGCGAGGTTGCTAAGTTTGACGATAATGCAATCAGTTCGTCTTACGGTTTGCAGGTCGGCGATAAAATCAAGAGTATTGACGGTATGCGTGTTTATACTACCAATGATGTTACAACGGGATTTTCAAGGTGCAACAGCAAAAATGTCAATCTTGTTGTTGAGCGTGACGGCAAAGATGTTCCGCTTAAAGTTCAGTTTAATACGGAAGAATATGAGGGTCACGAATATACGGTTATGGACTTTTGGCTCAAGGGCGTTAAAAAAACTCCGTCAAATGTTATTAAGCAAACTGGCAAGGAATTTGTTTCATATGCAAGAATGGTATTTCTCTCCGTTCACGATTTGCTTGTCGGCAGGTACGGTATTTCCGATATGAGCGGTCCGGTCGGCGCTGTATCGGTAGTTTCAACCGCAGTTAAAACTTCTGCATATTCAATGCTTCGCATTATGGCTCTTTTAACTATTAATGTAGGTTTGTTTAATTTGTTTCCTATTCCTGCTCTTGACGGTTGGAGGTTGTTTGTCCTTATTGCAGAGGGTGTTACCCGCAAAAAGCTCCCGTCAAAGGCTGAATATCTTATCAATGCTGTGGGTCTTGCACTTCTTCTATTATTGATGTGCTTTGTAACTTTCAGCGATATAACAAAACTTTTTTAAATGATATATGGTGATTACTATGGAAAGAAGAAAAAGTAAAAAAATAAAACTCGGCAATACTTTCATCGGCGGTGACGCTCCTGTTTTGGTTCAAAGTATGCTTAATATTCCTGCAAGTAATATCAACGGCTCGGTTGAGCAGGCTAAGGAACTTGCAGCGGCAGGTTGCCAGGTTATTCGTTTTGCAATTCCGAACGAGCAGGCGCTTGACCTTATTGAACCGATTAAAGAGGCTGTTGATGTTCCTCTTGTTGCCGATATTCATTTTGATTATAAGCTTGCTTTGGGTGCGGCTGAAAGAGGTATTGACAAAATCAGAATTAACCCGGGCAATATCGGCGACGATTCCAGAGTTAAGGCAGTTGCCGATATTTGCAAGCAGAAGAATATTCCTATTCGTATCGGTGTTAATTCAGGCTCTCTTGAAAAGCATATTCTTGCAAAGTACGGTTCTCCTACTCCTGAGGCTATGGTTGAATCTGCGCTTTATCACGCAAGGCTTCTTGAGAAGTTCGATTTTGATGATATTGTTATTTCCATCAAATCGTCGAATGTTGAAACTATGATTAAATCGTATGAACTTGCGGCTCAAGCTTGCGATTATCCGCTTCACCTCGGTGTAACGGAAGCCGGTACAGAGCGTATGGGCATTATTAAATCTGCCGTCGGTATCGGTTCGCTTCTTACCCACGGTATCGGCGATACAATTCGTGTCAGCCTTACCGATGCACCTGTTAAAGAAGTTTTTGCCGCATTTGATATTTTAAAAGCAATCGGGCTTAAAAATGACAGTCCGTATCTTATTTCCTGTCCTACTTGCGGCAGAACGAAAATTGACCTTGTAGGTCTTGCAAAGCAAGTTGAAGAAAGGCTCAAAGATTGTAAAAAGCCGATAAAGGTTGCTGTTATGGGCTGCATTGTTAACGGACCGGGTGAAGCTAAGGAAGCCGATATCGGCATTGCAGGCGGCGACGGTTGCGGTCTTATATTTAAAAAAGGCGAAATTCTTCGTAAAGTTGACGAAAAAGATTTGCTTGACGAGTTAATGAAGGAAATTGATAAATTATAATGAATAGATTTTCAGACTATTTTTCAAATTATATTGACAGTACCACAATTACATATATAGGAAACGGCGAGATTATTTCTTTTACCGTTTCAAGGGAAAAGCGAGAGCTAAGCGTAGGCTTATCGCTTCAAAGCTTTGTTGACTGCGGCGTTATCGATTCTGCTCAAAAGCAAATTGCCTCGGCTATGGAACTTAAAAAAGTTCATTTAAAGCCGAAATTTCCGAAAAGTATGTTTTCGCTCGATTTGATGCCAAAGGTGTTTGACTATGTTAAACACGAAGTTCCTGCGGCTAACGGCTTTTTTGACGATGCCGAAGCTGAACTTGAGGAGCGTACACTTACCGTTTGCTTAAAAAAAGGCGGCAAGGAAGTGCTTGAATCTCAAAAGGTTGACCGTGCAATTTCAAATAAAATTTATGAACTTTTTGATATTGATTATGTTGTAAACTTTCTTGAAGTTCAGGCTTTTGATATGGAAAAAGCCGTTAAGCAAGCGGTTGAAGAACGCAGAGCGATTGAACAGCAGAAGAAGGAAGAAGAGGAAAAGAATGTTTCCCACGAACTTTGGGATGAACTTCCTGTTTTTAAAGACACTTTAAAGAAAATTCACGGCAAAACTATTCACGAAAAGCCGAAAAATATTGCTGATGTTTCAACCGAAGACGGTTATGTTACTGTTTGGGGTGATGTGTTAAAAACGGAAGTTCGTGAAACTAAGCGTGGAACAAGCAAAATTTTTGATTTTGACATTACCGACTATACATCTTCAATCACGGTTAAGATGTTTGACGATAAAAGGGTTATTGACCCGCTTGTTGAAAAGATTAATGAAGCAGGCACGCTTGTTATCAGCGGCGGCTATCAGTTTGACACTTTTTCAAACCAATATGTCCTTCGCCCTTATGCCATAGCAAGTATTAAAAAAGCTGAAAAGATGGATGAAGAACCTGAAAAGAGAATTGAACTTCATCTCCATACTTCCTTGTCTGAAATGGACGGCATTTCTTCACCCACTTCTCTTGTTAAGCAGGCAATTAAGTGGGGTCACGAAGCGATTGCCGTTACCGACCACGGTGTTGTACAGGCTTTGCCTGAAGCGTATGCCGCAGCAGGAAAGGGCAGCAAAATTAAGCTTATTTTGGGTATGGAGGGATACCTTGTTGACGATGAAAAGTATCCCGACTTCCTTAATATGAAAACTAACGCATATAAGCGTCACCATATAATTTTCCTTGTTAAGGAAGATACATCTATGGATGAATCTATTCCTAAAGAGGAAAGAAAGTACGGCAGGAAAAATCTTTATGAAATGATTTCTGCCTCAAATGTGAAATATTTCAAAAAGCGTCCGCTTATTCCGAAATCGCTTATTGCCAAAAAGCGTGCGGGTATAATTATCGGTTCGGCTTGTGAACAGGGTGAAGTTTATCAAGCAATTCTTAACGGCGCAAGCGATGAAGAACTTGAAAAGATTGCCTCCTTTTATGATTACCTTGAAATTCAGCCGAACGGCAACAACGAATTTATGCTTAGGACAAGCGATCAGGAATATATAACAAATAAGCGTGGCGAGGAAAAGAAGAATGTTTACTGGCGAGTAAACACAGAAGAAGATTTAATCAATATTAATAAAAAGATTATTGCCGTTGCCGACAAACTCGGCAAGCTTACCGTTGCAACGGGAGATGTCCATTTCCTCAGCGAGCACGATGCTAAGTTTCGTGCTATCATTATGGCTTCAAAAGGCTTTGATGACGCCGATAATCAAGCGCCGCTTTACTTTAAAACAACGAGGGAAATGCTCGACGATTTTGCTTGGGCAGGCGACAGAGCGAGGGAATTTGTTATTGACAATCCTAAAAAGATTGCCGACAGTATTATGGATAATATTCCTCCAATCCCTCCGGGAACTTTCCAACCTCACATTGACGGCGCTAACGAGGAGCTTACTGAAAAATGTTGGTCAAGGGCTAAGGAACTTTACGGTGACCCCGTTCCCGAATATGTTGCAAACAGGCTTCAGCGTGAGCTTGATTCAATTATAGGTCACGGCTTCGGCGTGCTTTATGTTATCGCCAAAAGACTTGTTGAGGAGAGCGAGAGAAACGGCTATTTGGTTGGTTCCCGTGGTTCCGTCGGTTCTTCTTTTGCCGCTCATATGGGCGGTATATCCGAGGTTAACCCGCTTGCACCTCACTATTATTGTACCAAGTGTAAGCACTCCGAATTTATACTTGACGGCTCTGTCGGTTCCGGTTTTGACTTGCCTAAAAAAGATTGCCCAAACTGCGGTATTCCTATGAAGCGTGACGGTCACGAAATTCCGTTTGAAACATTCCTTGGTTTCGACGGTGATAAGGAGCCTGATATCGACCTTAACTTTTCGGGCGAATATCAGTCCAGGTCGCACAGATTTACCGAGGAACTTTTCGGTAAGGAATATGTGTTTAAGGCAGGTACTATGGCTACCGTTGCAGACAAAACAGCTTACGGCTATGTTATGAAGTATCTTGATGAGCGTGGTATTCAAAATGTAACTCCGAGAGCGGAGATTGACAGGCTTACAGTCGGCTGTACCGGTATTAAGCGTACCACGGGTCAGCATCCCGGCGGTATGGTTGTTGTGCCGGATAAATATACGGTTGAAGATTTTACACCTATTCAGTATCCGTCAAACGACGAATCAAAGGGTACATATACTACTCACTTCGACTTTAAAAATTCGCTTCACGATACCCTTCTTAAACTTGATGAGCTTGGTCACGATAACCCTACTCTTTACAAGTATCTTGAAGATTCAACGGGTATTCCTGTTATGGATGTTGACTTGTCCGACCCACTATTGTACCAACTTATCACTTCAACCGAGCCTATCGGTGTTTCGCCGGAGGATATAGATTGCCAAACCGGTACGCTTGCCATTCCTGAAATGGGTACGCCGTTTGTTATCGGTATGCTTCTTGAAGCTAAACCTAAAACTTTTGCCGATTTGCTCCAAATTTCAGGTCTTTCCCACGGTACTGATGTATGGCTCGGCAATGCGCAGGAACTTATTCAAAACGGCATTTGCACAATTTCCGAAGTTATCGGTTGTCGTGACGATATTATGACCTATCTGCTTCATAAAGCGGAAAATTATGAAAAAACAACAGGTAAAGAGTCGCCGCTTAAAAAGAAAGACTGTTTCAAAATTATGGAATATACCCGTAAGGGTAAAGCTCCAAAGGAACTTCCGCCATATGAGGAAGCGATGAAAACAGTCGGTGTTGAACAGTGGTATATTGATTCCTGCTATAAGATTAAATATATGTTCCCTAAGGCTCATGCGGCGGCTTATGTTATTGCGGCTTTGCGTCTTGCTTGGTACAAAATTCATAAACCCATCAATTTCTATTCTGCATACTTTACCGTTCGTGGCGGCGCTATTGACGCAGTTGCGGCAGTGCAGGGCAAAGCGGCAGTAAAGAAAAAGATGGAGGAAATTAAGCTCAAGGGTAACGATAAAACGGCTAAGGATGAAAGTACATATATTGTTTTGCAAATTGTTATTGAAATGCTTGCAAGGGGTATTGAATTTTTACCGGTTGATATTTATAAGTCTGACGCAAGAATTTATCAAATTGAGGACGGCAAAATCAGGCTTCCTTTCGGCGCTATCGACGGTATCGGTGAAAATGCGGCTATTGCACTTGCAAATGCACGAAATGACGGCGGCGGTGACTTCCTTTCTTATGACGATTTGATGGCGAGAGCAGGCGTCGGCAAGAGCGTTTGCGAAGCACTTAAAAATGCGGGCGCACTCGGTGATATGCCTGAATCTAACCAAATTTCGCTGTTTTAGCCGCTTTATTTAAATTAAAATTATAAAAAATGCTGAAATAATCTTGACATTGATGTTGTAGTATGTTAGCATATTACCACTCTACTACGCTAAAGTGACAGGAGATTTATTGTTATGAAAAGATATTCAAAGCTTATTCCGCAGGGAACGAGAGATTTATTATTTGAAGAATGTGACGACAGGCGCAAGGTTGAAGCAACTTTGTCAGAGCTTTTTAAGGAGCATAGCTATAGAAAAGTTATGACTCCTACCGTTGAGTTTTACGATGTATTTTCCGACAACGACTTGGGTATTGAGGCTGAGGAGATGTACAAGCTTTCCGACTCCCTCGGCAGGACTACTGTTCTTCGCCCGGATAACACCGCTCCTATTGCCCGTCTTGTTGCAACAAGGCTTTCTAAGGAAGATTTTCCGGTTCGCCTTTATTATAACCAGAGCGTTTATGTAAGAAATAAAACGCTTGCCGGCAGAACGGATGAAACAGAGCAAAGCGGTATTGAATTTATCGGTGACGGCAGTATGGATGCCGATATCGAAGTTATTTCTATGGCTTATGAAGCACTTAAAAGAAATAATGTCGCTTCCTTTAAACTTGAACTTTGCCATGCGGGTTTCTTTAAATCTATCCTTAATAAAATGGATATTACCGACACTCAAAAGGCTGACATTTGCAAGCTTATTGAGGGCAAAAATTATGCCGCACTCGGCGATATGCTTGATACAATCGGTTCAAGTAAAGAGGCAGATGTAATTAAAAAACTTCCAAGGCTTTTCGGCGATGTAAGTGTAATTGACGAAGCTAAAAAGCTTTACAGCGATAAGCAAAGTGACGAAGCGCTCAATTATTTAAAAACTGTTTTTGAAAAACTCTGTACTCTCGGTCTTGGTGATAATATAACTATTGACCTCGGTCTTGTAAACAGAAGCAATTATTATACCGGCGTTATCTTCCGTGGATATGCCGAGGGCAGCGGTCTTACCATTGTTTCAGGCGGTAGGTACGATAACCTTATCGGAGAATTCGGTCTTGATGCACCGGCTGTCGGTTTTGGCGTTAATGTTAATGCTCTTTGTGATGTTACGAGGGAAGAAATTAATGTTGACCGTCCTATTCGCATTGCGCTTACTAAGGGCAGACTTGAAAAATCTTCCGTAGCACTGTTTAAAAAAATGGGTCTTGACACAACCGAACTTGAAAACAAGGGCAGAAGGCTTATTTTACCTGTCGGCGATTATGAAGCTGTTCTTTCAAAAGCACCCGATGTTATTACTTATGTTGAGCACGGTGTTTGCGATATCGGTGTAGTCGGCAAGGATACCATTGTTGAGCACGGCAATTCTTTTTATGAAGTTATTGACCTTAATATCGGTAAGTGCCGTTTTGCTCTTGCTTGCCCAAAGGGTACCGATTTCTTCTCCGGTTATAGAAGAAAGGTTGTTGCAAGTAAGTACCCAAAGGTTGCAAAGGCTTATTTTCAGTCTAAGGGTATGGATGTTGATATTATTAAAATTGAGGGCAGTGTTGAACTTGCTCCGCTTTTGGGTCTTGCAGACGGTATTGTTGATATTGTTGAAACGGGTTCAACTCTTAAAGAAAACGGACTTGAAGTTGTTGACACGATTATGCCGATTTCGGCAAGAGTTATTGTTAATATGGCTTCAATGAAGCTTCGTAAAAAGGAAATTGAGGACTTTTTAAACGATTTAGAACTTGCATCTAAAGTTTGATATAAAGAGGTAGATAAAGATGAATATTACTAAGGCAAACGGCAAAAGCGAATACGAGCTTATTAAAAATTTAAAAAAGCGTTCGGGTGAAACCGATGAAAAAATAGTTGAAGCCGTTACTACAATTATTAATTCTGTTAAAGAGCAGGGCGATGAAGCAGTAAGGGAATTTACCGTTAGATTTGACGGTATGCTCCCTAAAAAAACTGTTATTGAAAAGGATGAACTTAACGCTTATCTTGACGAGGTTGAACCTGATTTTAAGCAGGCACTCGTTAAAGCTTCGGCTAATATTTACGACTTTCATAAGCGTCAGGCTCAGCAATCTTGGATGACTACTAAGGAAAACGGAGTAATTATGGGTCAGCGTATTCGTGGACTTCACAGAGTGGGTATTTATGTGCCGGGCGGTACTGCGGCTTATCCTTCTTCCGTTTTGATGAATGCTATTCCTGCCAAGATTGCCGGTGTTAAGGAGATTGTTATGGTTACTCCTCCGGGTAAGGACGGTAACCCTAACCCTGACATTATGGCTGCCGCCGCTATTGCCGGTGTTGACAGAGTATTTCTTGTTGGCGGTGCTCAGGCTGTTGCCGCACTTGCTTACGGTACTGAAAAAATACCGAAGGTTGATAAAATTGTAGGCCCGGGTAATATTTTTGTTGCTACTGCAAAAAAACTTCTTTACGGTGTTGTTGATATTGATATGGTTGCAGGTCCGAGTGAAATTCTTATTGTTGCCGATAAGAGCGCTAAGCCTGCTTACCTTGCCGCCGACCTTATGAGTCAGGCGGAGCATGATGTTAGAGCTTCCGCTATTTTGCTCACTACTTCAAGCGATATTGCAAGGGCTACGGCAAGGGAAATTGACAGGCAGATTAAATATCTTGAGCGTCAGGAAATTATTGAAAAGTCACTTAATGACTACGGCGAAATTATTGTTTGCGAAAATCTTGACCAAGCTATTGAGTTTGCAAACGAACTTGCACCCGAGCATCTTGAAATGTGTGTTGAAGAACCGCTTAAATATATAGGCAGGCTTGACAACGCAGGCTCGGTATTTCTCGGCAACTTTTCCCCTGAACCTCTCGGCGATTACTATGCAGGTCCAAACCATGTTCTTCCTACAAGCGGTACTGCAAGATTTTTCTCGCCTCTTTCTGTTGACAGCTTTGTTAAGAAAAGTTCGTTTATTTATTATACCGAGGAAGAACTTGAAAAGGCTAAGAACGATATTGTTAAGCTTGCGGATACAGAGGGTTTAACTGCTCACGCAAATTCCATAAAAGTAAGATTTGAATAATCAGAGGTAAAATATGAGGACTGCTTTAATTGAAAGAGATACGAAAGAAACTCAGATAAAAATTGAACTTTGTCTTGACGGCGGTGAAGTGAGCGTGTCAACGGGCATAGGCTTTTTTGACCATATGCTTACAGCTTTCGGTGTTCACGGCGGTTTTGGTCTTAAAGTTCGGGTTAACGGCGATTTGGAGGTCGATACTCACCACACTGTTGAGGATACCGGCATTGCGCTCGGTCAGGCTTTTAAACAGGCACTCGGTGATATGAGCGGAATTGAGCGCTACGGCTTTTTCTCAATTCCTATGGACGAAGCGCTTGCAAACTGCGTGCTTGATATTTCTAACAGACCTTTCCTTGTTTTTAAGGCTGAGTTTAACGAGGAACGCTGCGGCGAATTTGAAACTTGTATGACTGAGGAATTTTTCAGGGCTTTTGCTATGAATTCTGGTATCACACTTCACCTTGAAGTGCCTTACGGTACTAATTCTCATCACGAGATTGAAGCGCTGTTTAAAGCTTTTGCCCACGCATTAAAAATTGCTGTCAAGAAGAATGAAGACGGCAGTGTTCTTTCAACCAAAGGAGTTTTGTGATGATTATTTTACCTGCTATTGATATTATAGATGGCAAACCTGTTAGGCTTTATAAAGGCGATTTTTCAACCGCAAAGCAGGTGGCAGGTGACGCTGTTGAAACTGCATTTGACTTTGTTAAAGCAGGGTGTGAATGGGTACATATGGTTGACCTTGACGGCTCACTGAAAAAAGAACCCGTTAATGCCGAAACTTTTATAACCGTTGCAAAGGAAACTAAGCTTAAAGTTGAACTCGGCGGCGGTATCAGAACTATGAAAGATATCGATTTTTATATAAATAACGGAATCTCACGCATTATTTTAGGCTCGGTAGCGCTTAAAAATCCTGAGCTTGTAAAAGAAGCTGTAGCCGAGTTTGGAAGCAGAATTGCAGTAGGTATTGACGCCAAGGGCGGATATGTTGCAACCGAAGGCTGGGTTGAAAAAAGTGATGTTTACTTTACCGATCTTGCAAAGAAAATGGAAGATATCGGCGTTAAAAATATTATCTTTACCGATATAAGCAAAGACGGTACTCTTTCGGGTCCGAATATTGAACAACTTGTTGAAATTGATAACGCAGTGTCTTGCGATATAACGGCTTCGGGCGGTGTTACCAAGATAGAAGATATACTCTCTCTTCGTGATAAAAAGCTTTACGGTGCTATTTGCGGCAAGAGTATTTATGAGGGTACGCTTGATTTGAGAGAAGCAGTTGAGGTATGCAAATGATTGATATAGAAAAATATTTTAAAAAAGCAGATTTGCTCCCTGCCGTTATTCAGGAGGAAACAACCGGCGAGGTTCTTATGCTTGCATATATGAATCGTGAATCTATGAAAAAAACGCTTGAAACCGGTTACACTTGGTTTTGGTCAAGGTCAAGGCAGGAACTTTGGAACAAAGGCGCAACTTCGGGTCATCTTCAAAAAATCGTGTCTGTTTACGGTGACTGTGATGATGATACTCTTTTAATTAAAGTGATTCAAACAGGTGCCGCATGCCATACGGGTAATCACTCTTGCTTTTTTAACGAAATAAAACTTGAAACTAACGGAGAAGAATAATGGACTATATTAGAAATGATTATGAAACTATTTTAGCAAGAAAGGAAGCTCAGGAGGAGGGTTCTTACACTTGCTATCTTTTTGAAAAGGGTCTTGACAAGATTCTTAAAAAAGTAGGCGAGGAATCAACCGAGATGGTTATTGCCGCAAAAAACGGTGTTAAGGATGAAACCGTAGGCGAAATTTGTGACCTTATTTATCATACTCTTGTTATGATGGCAAACGAGGGAATCACTCCCGATGATGTTGATGCAGAACTTGCAAAGCGTGCCGAAAAAGCAGGCAATTTAAAGAAATTTCATGTAGTGGATAAGAATTCATAATGTCATATAAAAAATGGATAATTAATGAGGCTGACAAGGAAAAAGCGTCACACCTCAGCGAACAAATGAATATTGATGCCTTTATTGCTTTCTTGCTTGTTTCAAGGGGTGTTGATAATGAGCTTACGGCTTCGGAATTTTTGTCCGACAGCAGTAGGTTTTCTTCTCCATATTCTTTTAAAGATATGGACAAGGCTGTAAAACGAATCAACACGGCTCTTGACGAGGGGGAAGGCATTTGTATTTTCGGTGACTATGACTGCGACGGTGTTACCGCTACTGCACTTCTTTACACTTTTTTGCAGGCTATGGGCGGCAATGTTTCGTACTATATCCCTAACCGTATTACCGACGGCTACGGTATGAATTTCGGCGCAATAGATAAAATCAAAGCTAACCATACCGACCTGATTATCACGGTTGATAACGGCATTTCTTCTGTTGAGGAAGCCGAATATATCTACTCAAAGGGTATGCAGCTTATTGTTACAGACCACCACCAAATAGGTGACAAGCTTCCTAAAGCCGAAGCGGTTATTAACCCGCACAGGGAGGATAACGATTTAACTTTTCGTGATTTTGCCGGTGTCGGTGTTGCGTTCAAACTTGCGTGCGCACTTTACGGCGGCGATATTGAGGAACTTGTCGGTATGTTTGCCGATTATGTTGCTATAGGCACGATAGGTGATATGGTAAGCCTTATGTCGGAAAACAGAACTCTTGTTAAAGCCGGTTTGAAGCTTATTAATGAGGATGCTAAAATCGGTATTTCTGCGCTTAAAAAGATTGCAAATTCAAACGGCGAAATGTCGTCATACGATGTTGCTTTTCAACTTTGCCCACGAATTAATGCGGCAGGCAGAATGGACACTGCAGAAATAGCTTTAAAGCTTTTAATCAGCGATGACGAAGAAGATGCAGAGTTCAGGGCAAATCAGCTTAACATTGAAAATGAGCACAGGCACGAGGTTGAGGACAATATCGCAAAAGATGTTGCTTCAATAATTGAAAAGGATAAATCTTACGGTGAAGACAGAGTAATTGTCGTTGCCGGTAATAATTATCATAAGGGAGTTATAGGTATTAATGCCTCGCATATAGTTGAAAATTACGGTAAACCCGCTATCGTTATCGGTATTGATGACGAGGGTATTGCCACCGGCTCGGCAAGAAGTATTGAAGGTTTTAATATCTATGAAGCTCTGTCATCGTGCAGTGAACTTCTTTACCATTTCGGCGGTCATCCGCTTGCGGCAGGTATGAGCCTGGAGGCTAAAAATATATCAGCTTTCAGAAAAGCAATTAATGAATACGCTAAGAAGAATTATCCCGTTATGCCCGTTCAAAGTATAAGGCTTGATTGCAAGCTTTCGCCTTTTTATCTTAATGTTGATTTAGTTGATAACCTTTCTGTTTTAGAGCCTTATGGCACTTCTAATTCTCAGCCGGTATTCGGTCTGTTTAATATGACCCTTTCATCCGTTACTCCTATCGGCGACGGTAAACATATCAGGCTGGAAGCTGTTAAAAAGGGCAAAACAGTTAGGATGGTTAAGTTTAAAACCACTGTTGATGAATTCCCATACAAGGTCGGTGACTCACTCGATTTTGCGGTAAGGGTATCAAAAAATTTGTTTAAAGGCAAAATGTATCTGTCGGTTCAAATTGTTGATTACCATAAACACGGTATTGATATAGATAAATATTATTTACAAAAAAACGATTACGAATTATTCCTGCTCGGAAGCAAAAACAAAACGGAAGTGTATCCCACTCGTGATATTTGCTCCGTTATTTACAGATATTTAAAACGCTCAAACGGCTACAAATTTTCGGTTGACGATTTGTATTTTGAACTTGCTTCTTTTGTCACTTACGCTCAGCTTTGCTTTGCACTTGACGCTTTCGAGGAAGCAGGGCTTATAACTCGAAACGGCGCAATAAGTATTAATGAAGTTAAAACTAAAACTGACCTTGAGAAAACAAATGTGCTCACGGTTTTGAAGGGAAGATTATAATTGGAAAATGAGGAAAAAACTGTTTATACAGATGATTATAACGACGGCTTTGACGCTTTTTATGAAGAAATAAAAAAGAATAATCAGTATGACAGCGAAAAAATAAAAAAAGCATACGACCTTGCCCGTGACGCACACAAAAATCAGCGCAGGCGCTCGGGTGAGCCATATATTATGCACCCGGTTGCAGTTGCCGAAATTCTTTTTAAACTCGGTATGGATAACGAGTGTATTATCGGTGCGCTTCTTCACGATGTTGTTGAGGATACCGAGTATGACCTTGATTATATAAGAAAAGAGTTTGGTGACGAAGTTGCACTTCTTGTTGACGGCGTAACAAAACTCGGTCAAATTCCGCTTTCAACGAGGGAAGAAGTTCAGGCTGAAAATATAAGAAAAATGTTTATTGCTATGAATGAAGATGTTAGGGTTATTATTATCAAACTCTGTGACAGGCTTCATAATATGCGAACCCTTCAGCATATGCCGCCTTATAAGCAAAGGGAAAAAAGCCTTGAAACGCTTGAAATTTATGCTCCTATCGCTCACCGTTTAGGTATTCGCCCTATTAAGGAAGAACTTGAGGACTTGGCAATTTATTACCTTGACCCTATTGCGTATAAGGAAATAGAGCAAAATCTTTCTATGAAAAAGGAGCAGGGTGAAAAATTCCTTGCCGATATAACACAGCAAATAAGCGACAAGATTACCCCTGTTATGAAACATGTTCAAATTACATCAAGGGTAAAATCGGTTCACGGTATTTTTAGAAAAGTTTATATAAAAGGTAAAAATTTTGAACAGATTTTTGATATCTATGCCGTAAGAATTATTGTTGATACCATGATTGATTGCTACAATGCGCTCGGTATCGTTCACGATATGTTTAAGCCGCTTCCGGGCAGGTTTAAAGATTATATTTCTATGCCTAAGCCTAATATGTATCAGTCGCTTCATACAACCGTTTTGTCGGATACGGGTGTTCCGTTTGAAATTCAAATTCGTACTTGGGATATGCACCGCACGGCTGAATACGGTATCGCCGCTCACTGGAAATATAAGCTTGGTAAAAGCGGCAAAGACGATATTGATAATCGTCTTGAGTGGATACACCGTGTTATTGAACACGGCAATGAAACCGATACTCCCGAGGAACTTGTTACCACAATTAAGGGTGACCTTTCAAGCGACGAAGTGTTTGTGTTTACCCCTCGTGGTGATGTGAAATGTCTTCCAAAGGGTGCAACGGTTATTGACTTTGCATATGCCATTCACTCGGCAGTCGGCAATAAAATGGTCGGAGCAAAGGTAAACGGCAAAATAGTTCATCTTGATTATAAAGTTAAAACAGGTGAAATTGTTGAAGTTTTAACCTCCAACGCTCAGGGTAAAGGACCAAGCCGTGACTGGCTCGGTATTGTTACAACGGGTGAAGCGAGAAGTAAAATTCGCTCTTGGTTCAAAAAAGAAAAAAGAGATGAAAATATAGTTCAAGGTAAGGCTGAGGTTGAGCACGAACTCAAGCGTAACTTTATCCGTCTTGAAGGCGAAGATTATATAAGATTTGTAACTAAAATAGCCGAAAGGCAACATTTTACAAATATTGACGATTTTTATGCCGCAGTCGGTTACGGCGGTATTCAAATTTCCCGTCTTATGCCGGGCATTAAGGATGAATATAACCGTAATTGGAAAGTGCAAAAGGAAGAACCTAAGCCTATTGCTCCGGCTAATTCTATCGACCAGCCGAGAACTGCAAAAGATAGCTCGGGTGTAGTTGTTGACGGAATTGACAACTGCCTTATTAAAATGGCAAGGTGCTGTTCTCCTATTCCGGGTGAAGAAATTATCGGCTTTATTAACCGTGGCACAGGTTTGACAATTCACAGGCGTGACTGCGTAAATGTTCCCCGTGATTTGGCAAATTGCCCTGAGCCTGAACGCTGGGTTGGCGCTCATTGGGACAGCAGTGTTAAAATTGACGCCCGTTCAACCATTGATGTTTATGCTATTGACCGTGACGGCGTGGTTATGGATATAACTACTTGTATGGCAAATTCTCATGTTAAAATTCATTCAATCAATGCTCGTCCTATTAACGACGGTAACTGCCTAACAACTATGACTATTACGGTCAATTCTAAGGAACATCTTGACAGTATTGAAAAATCGCTTCGCAAAATAGAGGGCGTGTATCATATAGAAAGGTCATCAATTTAATTTATGAAAGCAGTAATTCAGCGAGTTAAACATTCCTCGGTAACAGTTGACGGAAAACTTATAAGTAAAATAGAAAACGGCTTTATGATTCTTTTGGGAGTTATGGACGGCGACACAAAAGAGGATGCGGATAAACTTGTTAAAAAGATACCGCATTTGAGGATTTTTGAAGATGAAAACGGCAAAATGAATCTTTCGCTTCTTGACACTTTCGGTGAAATTCTCTTGGTATCTCAGTTTACACTCTGTGCCGATTGTTCTCACGGCAGGCGACCGAGTTTTATTAAATCAGCACCTCCGACTGAAGCAAATGCTCTTTACGAATATGTTGCAAATGAACTTAAAAAAGCAGGAGTAAAGGATGTTAAAACGGGAATTTTCGGCGCAGATATGAAAGTAGATTTGCTCAATGACGGACCCGTTACAATAATTTTAGACAGTAAGGAATTAAAATAATGCTTAATGTTAAATCAGCCACTTTCGGTGCGCTTGAAAATAATTGCTACCTTATTACGGATGAAAAAACAAATAAGTCGGCGCTTGTTGACTGCACCGAGGACAGCGAAAAAATGATGAATTTTATTAAAGGTGCTAACCTTGAATATATACTTCTTACCCACGGTCACTTTGACCATATCGGCGGAGTAAAGGCAGTTAAGGCTAAAACGGGGGCAAAGGTTGTTATTTCAAAAGAGGATGAACCTATGCTCAATTCGTCAAAACTCAGCCTTGCGGCTTTTTGCGGCGGTATTCAAAATAAAACCGAGGCTGACATAACAGTAAAAGACGGCGATATAATAACACTCGGCGAAAGTGAAATAAAAGTTATGTCAACACCGGGCCACACAAAGGGTGGACTTTGCTATATTTGCGATGATAAAATTTTTACCGGCGACACAATGTTTTTCTGCTCTTGCGGCAGAACTGACTTTCCGGGCGGCTCACCGCTTGAAATCGTTACAAGCCTAAAAAAAATCGCTTCGCTTGACGGCAATAAAACCGTTTATCCCGGTCATGACCGTCAGTCTACTCTTGATTTTGAAAGGCAAAATAATCCTTTTTTGAGCAGGGCATAGTATGATATTAAAAGTAATAAACCACGATTTTGTTTATGATATGAAAAATCTTTGCACCGTTTTCTTCCCTTGGGAAAAGATTAATGATGACGGGCAGGATAATATAACCGTAATTACAAAGGCTGACGGCAACGAATATTTTGTATCCTGCAAGCTTTTTGACAGAGAAGTGAGCAAAACTCACATTTTGTCAGGCGGTGAGGACGGCGCAACCGAGATGTCTGTTTTACTTTATAATGTGCTGAGTGAAATTACAGGGTTTAAACCGCCGTGGGGTATCCTTTTCGGCGTTCGCCCTGCAAAGCTTATGCATCGTTTTGTGGATGAAATGGGCGAAGAAAAAGCAAGAAAATATTTTATAGATGAATTTCTTGCAACTGCCCAAAAGACCGATTTGGCACTTGAAGTAATGAAACACGAAAACAAGATTATTGCTCTTTCAAAACCCGAGTCTTTTTCGCTTTATGTTTCAATTCCGTTTTGCCCGAGTAGGTGCGCTTATTGCTCTTTCGTTTCTCATTCTATTGAACGCACGCATAAGCTTCTTGAACCGTATGTTGAGCTTCTTTGTACCGAACTTGAAAAAACGGCTGAAATTGCAAAGAAACTTAATTTAAGGCTTGAAACAATTTATTTCGGCGGCGGCACTCCTACCACTTTGTCAGCCGAGCAACTTACAAGGCTTTTTGGTGTGATTAAATCTGATTTTGATTTAACTCATCTTCGTGAATTTACGGTTGAAGCCGGCAGACCCGACACCGTAACAGAGGAAAAACTTATGGCACTTAAAAATGCGGGCGTCGGCAGAATAAGTATTAATCCGCAAACTTTTAACGATGCTGTTCTTCAAACTATCGGCAGGAAGCATACCTGTGCTCAAACGCTTGAAGCATTCAAACTTGCACGAAAATGCGGTTTTGATAACATCAATATGGACCTTATCGCAGGGCTTCCAAACGATACGCTCGATTCGTTTAAAAACAGTGTTGACACTGCCGTATCACTCGGTGCAGAGTCTGTAACTGTTCACACATTGGCGCTTAAATCTGCCGCATATATGGTGACTCGTGAAAATGCGTATGATATTTCCGACAAAATTTTGACTTCAAATATGGTCGATTATTCAAACGATAAGCTTAAATCAAACGGCTACTATCCATATTATATGTACAGGCAGTCAAAGTCTTTGGGCAATCTTGAAAATGTCGGCTGGTGCAAGGACGGTTTGGACTGCCTATATAATGTATATATGATGGATGAAACTCATTCCGTTTTTGCAGTCGGCGCAGGTGCTGTTACAAGGCTTAAAAATCAGCAAACCGGCAAAATCGAACGCATATATAACTTTAAGTACCCATATGAATATATTGACAGGTTTGATGAACTTATTGACAGAAAAGAAGCGATAATTAACTTTTATATAAATTAAAAATAAAATATTTCAAACGGTATTGCAATATAATACTATTTGTAATATAATGATACCGAGGTGGTACTAATGGCAATAAAACTCACAGACCTTTTTGGTTCAATGGATGAAGCTTTTAATAATCAAAAGCTTGAAGAAATGTTTAATAAAACTAAAGATGTTGCTGAAAATATGAGCAAAAAGAGCGCCGAAAGGCTTGAAATCAGCCGTAAAAAGGTTGAACTTCTTGACGCTAAGACTAAGCTTTCAAAGCTTTATGAAAAATTCGGCAAGCTCCAGTATTCAAAATATATCGGCGTAGAAGTGGACGATGCGGAAATTACCGATGTTGCAAATGCCATTGCGGATAATAAAGAAAAGGTTTCGCTTTATACGCAAGAAATTGAAAAAGCCAAAGCTGAGTTTAACGAATCTATGGCAAATATGGCTAAAAAAACGAGGGAAGCTTTTTCAGGCGAATGCAGTGCAAAAGGCGAGGAAGTAAGCGATGACGAAGTAGAAGTTGTTGAAGCTTCATCGGTAGAAGACGCTGACGATACAAACAAGGAATAAAATTAAACAGGACTTTTAAAGAGCAATCGTTTTGGTTGCTCTTTATTTTTTTCTTTGGGTGATTTTGTGAAAACAAGTATAAAACAAAAGTATATTTCAAATGCGTTTTTGCTTATCGTTTCAAGCGTAATTGTAAAAGTGATATCCGCTCTTTACAAAATTCCGCTAACATCATATATCGGTGCAACGGGTAGGGGATACTTTTCGCTCGCATATAATTTGTGCCTGCCTATCCATGCCCTCACTATGGGTGCATTTCCCATCGCTATGTCAAAGCTTGTCAGCAAATATAACGCACTCGGCGATAATAAAAAAATATCTGCGCTTAAAAAGTCGGGTCAAAAGCTCTTTTTCTTTGCCGCTTTGTCCGGTCTTTTGGTAATGGTCGTTTTTGCAAAGCCGTACAGCGAACTTATATCTTCTTCACCCAAAAGCATTTATACTGTTTTTGCACTTGCACCAAGCGTGTTTTTTTGCTGCCTCGGTGCAGGCAGGCGCTCGTTTGCCGAAGGCTTTATTGATATGAAACCAACATCAATCTGTCAAATTATCGAAGCGCTGTTTAAAATGGTTTTCGGTCTGCTTTTTGCAAAACTTTCAATGTCATATCTTGTTGAAAACTACTATGAATTCGGCACGGTTTTGGGTGTCGCTTATGAAAATGAAAAAAGTGCCCTTTCAGCCATTTATCCTGTCACTTCAGCTTGCTCAATGCTCGGCGTCACCCTCGGCGGTTTTGCGGGGTATGTCTATGTCGATATTTATGTTAAGAGTAAGTACCGCTACCCAAAGCCCGATAAAGATTTAAGCCGTGAAACTTTCTGTGAACTTCTCTCTTTTTCTATGCCTATCCTTTTCGCAACAGCAATTCAAAGCGTTGCGGCGTTTTTTGATACTTCATCGCTTCAATATGCTTTAACTCTTTGCGACAGCTCAAAACTTGCAAATTTGTATAATTATTCGGGCAAAGATATTTATACATATGTTTTTGGCATTTATTCAAGTACGCTCGATTTTAAAAATCTTATCCCCGGTATGGTAATGGCACTCGGCGTTACCGCCGTTCCTGCCGTCAGTTCTTCTTTTGAAAGCGATTCGCCACGCTTCAATCTGCTTTTAAACAGTATTATGAAATATACAAGTATTCTTGCTTGCTTCGGCGGAATAGTGCTTTCGCTTTTTTCAAACGAAATATTAACCCTGTTTTACGGCAATAATAATGATGATATAGCAAAGTACGGCAGTCAAATTTTGTTTTATCTCGGCGTAGGAATTCTTCCTTGTTGCCTGGCCTCAAGCTGCGTTTTCATTTCTCAGTCACTCTCTCTTTCCAAAAAAACGGTTATGCCTTTTGCCGTGTCCGGAATTGTCAGGGTAGTGATGAATATTTTGCTTGTGCCTCGTTTTGAACTTAATATTTCTCTTTCGGCTTTATCAAATTTTGTCGGCTTCTCACTCATTTTTATTTGGAATATGATAATAATAAGTAAAAATACAAATGCGTCTTTTGATATAAATAGTATTTTTATTAAGCCGATTTTGTGCACTTCAATCTCATATTTTGCGGTGAAATTCATAAAAGAAGCGTTTTTTACCCAAATTTCTTTTCTCCTTTCTTTTCTTATTTGCGCCGCAATTTGCTTTGTTTTGACATTTTTCCTGCTTATTTTGTTTAAATGTATAAAGCCCGGTGATGTTTTAACTTCTAAATAATGTAAAAAATATGCCTAAATACTTGAAATTACTGCGGTTTTATAGTATTATTTTAACAGACAAGTTAATCAAGAGGCGTGTAAGATGAATTTTGAATTTAAAGATAAATATGATATCAACGATTTGCTTTCACTTATCACACTGCTTCGAGCACCCGGGGGATGTCCGTGGGATCGTGAACAAACTCATACTTCAATTAAGAAAAATTTTATTGAAGAAACTTATGAGGTTATTGAAGCGATTAACAATAACAGCACATCAGGTCTAAGAGAAGAACTTGGTGATGTCCTCCTTCAAATTGCGCTTCACTGCGAAATGGAAAGTGAAGTCGGCAATTTTAATTTTGACGATGTTTGCGACGAACTTTGCAAAAAACTTATCATTCGTCACCCTCATGTTTTCGGTGACACGGTTGCAAACAATACAAAAGAAGCACTTGACAGTTGGGACAGCGTTAAAGCAAGCATTAAGGGTACTAAATCTGCAAGCAGCAAGATGGACAGTATTGCGCTTGAACTTCCGGCTCTTATGCGTGCCCAAAAGGTGCAGGCTAAGGCAAGTAAGGTTGGCTTCGATTGGGACAGTCAGGAGGGCGCTTTTTCAAAACTCAGTGAAGAGATTAACGAGTTGAAAAATGCTATATCTCATAATGATAAAGCTAATATCGGGGAAGAACTCGGCGATGTTCTTTTCTCCTGCGTAAATATTTCCCGCTTTATTGATGTCGATAGCGAGGAGGCTCTCAAGGCTTCCACCGATAAGTTTATCGCAAGGTTTAAAATCGTGGAAAAGTTAGCAGAAGAAAATAATATAGATATGTCATCTTCTTCTATTGATGAGCTTGACCTTTTGTGGGATAAGGCAAAACAAATATTAAAAGCCGATTCTTCGGCGCAAAACGGAGGAAATTAAAATGAACAAGACAGAACTTGTAGCAGCAGTAGCTGCAAAGGCAGAACTTTCAAAGAAGGACGCAGAAGCAGCAGTTAACGCTGTATTCGATTCAGTTAAGGATGCACTCGCTGAGGGTGATAAGGTTTCTCTTATCGGTTTTGGTACTTTCGCAGTAAAGACTCGTGCAGCTCGTACAGGTCTTAACCCTCGTACTAAGGAAACTATCGAAATTCCTGAATCAAAGGTTCCATCATTCAAAGCCGGTTCAGCTCTCAAGGATGCTGTAAAGTAATTTTGTTGATTTTATCGGGGTGTCTTTTTAGGCACCCTATTTCTTTTAGTAGGTGAATTTATGCGACTTGATAAATATTTAAAAGTTTCTCGAATAATTAAGCGACGCACCGTTGCAAACGAAGCTTGCGACGCAGGCAAGGTTGAGGTTAACGGCAAGGTTGCAAGAGCATCTTATGATGTTAAAGTGGGCGATGTAATCAAAATTACACTCGGCGCAAAGGAAAACAGCTATAAAGTCCTCGCCATAACCGAACACGCCCTTAAAGAGGATGCATCCAAAATGTATGAAGCTTTATAAAAAAATAAGACTCTTTGTCAAATGTTAAGGTTTTTCACCCCAACATTTATTATAGAACCATATATTTTAAGTAGCAGTTTCCCGTGTGGAATTTGCTGCTTTTTTATATTTTGAAAATTACAATTTAGTTACAAAATGTTGCAAAATAGTTACAAACACAATATGCATACCAAGTAGGCACTAAAATTACATCATATAGGGGTGTTACCTACCTGTATAGTGAAACGCTATACAGTAGAGTAACACCCCTTTAAAAATTTGAATTATCCCCAAAAATATTTTATGATATATTTACAAAAAAATTTAAAAGAGGTAATTTAAAATGAAAAAAATTATCAGTCTATTCTTGTCTCTCGTTATGCTTCTTAGCATAACTGCTGGGCTGAACCTAACTGCAAGTGCAGGTAAAGAGGACGTCGCATTAACCTATGGCGATTATAAGTACATTATCAATGATGATAATACTGTTAATATTACCGAGTATACCGGCTCTGCAACAAATCTTGATATCCTGTCAACTATCGATGGTAAGTCAGTAACAAGTATTGGTAGTTATGCATTTTCTCATTGCACAAGTTTATCAAGCATAAGAATACCAGACAGCGTAACAAGTATCGGTTGGCATGCATTTGAACAATGCACAAGCTTAACAAGCTTAACAATACCAAATAGCGTAACAAGTATTGGTGATGATGCATTTTATAATTGCACAAGTTTAACAAGCATAACAATCGGAAACAGCGTAACAAGCATTGGCGATTATGCATTTGATAATTGCACAAGTTTAACAAGCATTAATGTTGGAGAAGGCAATACTAATTATTCATCTCAAGACGGTGTATTGTTTAATAAGGATAAAACCGAACTTATACAGTATCCTATTGGAAATACAAGAACATCATATATTATACCAAACAGCGTAACAAGTATTGGTGATTATGCATTTAATAATTGCACAAGCTTAGCAAGCATAACAATCGGAAACAGCGTAACAAGTATTGGCGAATATGCATTTTATTATTGCACAAGTTTAACAAGCATAACAATACCAAATAGCGTAACAAGTATTGGTTATGAGGCATTTGGAGGTTGCACAAGCTTAATAAGCATAACAATACCAAATAGCGTAACAAGTATTGGTTATTTTGCATTTGACGTTTGCACAAGTTTAGCAAGCATAACAATCGGAAACAGCGTAACAAGTATTGGCAATTGCGCATTTAATAATTGCACAAGCTTAACAAGCATAACAATACCAAATAGCGTAACAAGTATTGGCGATTATGCATTTGATAATTGTACAAGCTTAACAAGCATTAATGTTGAAGAAAGCAATGCTAATTATTCTTCTCAAGACGGTGTATTGTTTAATAAGGATAAAACCGAACTTATACGATATCCTATTGGAAATACAAGAACATCATATATTATACCAAACAGCGTAACAAGTATTGGCGTTTGTGCATTTTATGAGTGCAAAGATTTAACTGATGTTTACTATGATGGTACTAAAAGTCAATGGAATGATATTGTAATAAAAGAAGGCAATTATCTATTAGAAAATGCAACAATTCATTGTTTGGACGGTATTATCAGCGAGCCAAGCGTTGACCCGATACCAATGCCTAACCCAACACCGACTCCTGAGCCTGCTCCAACGCCATCAAGCGAGCCTACTACTCAGCCTAGCACACCTGCAACCCAGCCAACACAGGCACCGACTACAGTTGCTCCGGCACCGGTTGAACCTACAACTGTTGCACCTGTACAAACAACACAGGTTACTTCCAAGTCTACAACTAAGCCTGCGGCAAAAGCGACAGCTAAAAAGACAACCAAAGCAAAAGAAGTAGTTAACAACAAGCAGAAGAAAGCAAAACTTAAAAAGGCAACAGGCTCAAAGAAAGCAATCACTCTCACTTGGGCAAAGGTTAAGGGTGTAAAGGGTTATCAAATTCAGGTTGCTACGGATAAAAAGTTCAAGAAAAACAAGAAAACCGTAACAATCAAGAAGCAAAAGACAACCAAAACCACTGTTAAAAAGCTCAAAGCTAAGAAGAAATATTTTGTTCGTATCCGTACATATAAAACAGTAAACGGCAAAAAGATTTATTCTTCTTGGTCAAAGGCTAAAACAGTTAAAACAAAATAAACATAAGAAAGGAGAGCCGAGAGGTTCTCCTTTTTTATAGTTTAGCGGGCGAATGATATTCGCCCCTACGGTGATTTTTCTATTTCAGATAGCCTAAAATAATAAGACTATCGTAGGGGCGACCTGTGGTCGCCTTTCTCTCCTATCGACGGCGAAGCCGCCACCTTCTACGGAAGCCGTCCCTTTTGTCACTGCGTGACATTTCCCCACACTGTGGGGAATCACCCTCGTCAGAGGGAAGCAAGTCGTGGCTCCCTCTGACGAGGGAGCTGTCGGTTTACCGACTGAAGGAGAGAAGAAACAATGCCTTTTCCGCAACTCAATAATTTTGAAAGGTAATGAGAATATGACAGAGTATAAGCTTAAATACGGTTGCAACCCAAACCAAAACCCTGCAAGAATTCATATGGACGGCAAGGAGCTTCCGTTTGAAATTTTGAACGGTACAGCAGGCTACATTAATTTGCTTGATGCATTCAATTCTTGGCAGCTTGTAAAGGAACTTAAAGAGGCTACAGGTCGTCCGAGTGCTGCTTCTTTTAAGCATGTTTCGCCTGCCGGTGCCGCAGTAAGCCAGCCTCTCAGTGCTGTTGAACGCAAGGTTTGTATGGTTCCTGATGACTTGGAACTTTCACCTATTGCCGAGGCTTATGTTCGTGCAAGAGGATGCGACAGAGTTTCGTCTTTCGGCGATTTTGCGGCTCTCAGCGACGAGTGCGATGCAAGCGTTGCAAAATTCCTTGTTAAGGAAGTAAGCGACGGCATTATTGCTCCGTCTTATACCGATGAAGCGCTTGAAATTTTGAAAGCTAAGAGGAGAGGCAACTATCTTATCATCAAGATTGACCCGAACTATCAGCCTGAAGAAATGGAAACAAAGCAGGTTTTCGGTATTAAGTTTGAGCAAAAGAGAAACAACGCTAAGCTTACAATGGACCTCTTTAACGATATGCCGACTAAGATTAAGGACATTCCTGAAATCGCAAAAATCGACCTCCTTATTTCGCTTATTACTCTTAAATATACGCAGTCAAATTCTGTTTGCTTTGCTATGGGCGGACAGACTATCGGCGTCGGTGCAGGTCAGCAAAGCCGTATCCATTGCACCCGTCTTGCAGGTAACAAAGCTGATAACCTTTGGCTTCGCCATAATGAAAAGGTACTGAATCTTCCGTTTATCGACGGCCTTCGCAAGTGTGAAGCAGATAATGCTATCGACCTTTATATTTCGGATGAATATGAAGATTTGCTCAAGGACGGCGTATGGCAAAGATACTTTACCGTTTGCCCTGAACCGTTTACCAAGGAAGAAAAAGAAGAATGGCACAAGCAGATGACAAATGTTGCACTCGGTTCCGACGCATTCTTCCCATTTGAAGATAATATCGAGCGTGCTGTTCGTTCGGGCGTTAAATATATCGCTCAGCCGGGCGGTTCTGTTCGTGACGGCGCAGTTATTGAGTGCTGTGACAACTTTGGCATTGCAATGGCAATGACCGGTATTCGTTTGTTCCATCATTAATGATTGTTTCTCTCCTATCGTCAGAGGAAATCAAGAACTCGGCTTCCTCTGATGAGGAAGCTGTCAACTTTGTTGACTGAAGGAGAGAATTTTTGATATTTTATGTCTGTTTTAACTTGTCCCGTATGTGGTGAAAAACTGAATATGGACGGCGCTAAAATCCTGAAATGCAGCAACAATCACTCGTTTGACATTGCAAAGCAGGGTTATGTCAATCTGCTTTTAACTTCAAAAAGCGGCGACAAAAAGGGTGACAGCAGAGAATCGACTCACGCAAGGCGAGAATTTTTGCAAAAGGGTTACTATTCTTTTTTGCGTGATTATGTAACTTCGCTTCTTTTTGGCACGGTGCTTGATATTTGTTGCGGCGAGGGGTATTATGACGAATATGACGGCGTTCTTTACGGCTTTGACATCAGCCGTGAAATGGTGCGCCTTGCTTCTTCAGGCAGGAAAGAACACAGCTATTTTGTTGCAAACCTTGCCCATATCCCGATTGAAAGCGCTTCGATTGACACGGCAATGCACCTTTTTGCTCCGTTTAACGAAAAGGAGTTTGAGCGTGTTTTAAAGCCGGGCGGCAGGCTTTTGAGCGTAATTCCGGGTGACGACCATTTAATTGAACTTAAAAATATTATTTATGACACTCCGTATAAAAATGACGAAAAACCGCCGAAAACGGAGAATTTGAAGCTTAAATCTACAAAGAAAATTTCTGATACTTTTAAGATTGAAAGGGAAGATTTGAAAACGCTTTTTTCAATGACGCCTTATTTTTACCGCACGAGCGAAGCCGACAAAGCCAAGCTTGATACGGTTGAGTCAATCGATTTGACCGCATCTTTTGTTGTGTGCGAATATGTGAAAGAGGGATAATTTTGGACTTACTTTGCGAAAAATGTTGGTACAACGAAACAGACGAGGAAACGGACGAGGCTTTTTGCTCACTCGTGCTTGACGAGGACGAGTATGTTCGTTTTACCGAAGAACGAAACAAAACCTGTAGGTACTTTAGACCGGCGGGTTCGGAATATGATATCGTAAGACGACAAAATTAAAAAAGTTTTGGTTTGTCGAGATGTTTGTTTCTCTCCTATCGTCAGCGTAGCTGCCACTTCCCTCATCAGAGGGAAGCAAGAACTTGGCTCCCTCTGACGAGGGAGCTGTCAACTTTGTTGACTGAGGGAGAGAACTCGGCAAACAATTTTTTTACCTCTTGACAAATACCCTGTGGGGGTATACAATAAAGATACCCCGTGGGGGTATAAGGAGTAATAATATGGAAACTAATGAAAATAAAGAATGTTGCTGTTGTCACAAAACAAAGCACAGAACAGATGAAGAGCAGAAGGCGCTTGTTAACCGCTTGAGCCGAATTGAGGGTCAAATCAGGGGCATTAAGCGTATGCTTTTGGAGGATGCGTATTGCACCGATATTATCAATCAGGTCAGCGCCGTTTCAAGCGCACTTAATTCTTTTAACAAGGAACTTCTTGCAACGCATATTCGCACATGTGTTACAGATGATATTAAAGAGGGCAAGACGGAAACGGTTGACGATTTGCTGAAAACTCTTCAAAAATTGATGAAGTGAATTTTTGCACTGAATAATCAAACTTTTCGTAGGGGCGAATATCATTCGCCCGTCACGATATTGTTCTTGTTAAAAATTTTGAAAATGAAAAGGGTCGTCGGGGACGCCGACCCCTACAGAAGTCTAAATGAATAAAAACTTTCGTAGGGGCGAACTGTGTTCGCCTTAATATGTGACAATCTGCAAATTTAATAAGGCAGGTGAATATTTTGAAACAATTTGATGTAACGGGAATGAGTTGTGCCGCTTGCAGCAGCAGAGTTGAAAAAGCTGTAAGCGCAGTTGACGGCGTAAGCAGTTGCGCTGTTAATTTGCTCACAAATTCAATGACGGTTGAGGGAGCGGCAAGCGAAAACGATATTATTTCGGCGGTAGAAAAAGCCGGCTACAGCGCAAGCGTAAAAGGTCGGGAAAAGAAGGCTTCGTCTGATGCCGACAGTTTAAAAGATACCGAAACGCCTAAAATCAGAAACAGACTGATTTGGTCTGTCGTTTTCCTTACCCCGCTTATGTACATTTCTATGGGGCATATGATGTGGGGCTGGAAATTGCCGAGTTTCTTTGACGGCAACCATATAGCAATGGGTCTTGCCGAACTTATTTTGACCGTAATAATTATGGTGATTAACCAAAAATTCTTCATAAACGGCTTCAAAGGAATTATTCATAAAAGCCCTAATATGGACACTCTTGTGGCGCTCGGCTCGTTTGCTTCGTTTGCATACAGCACGGTTGTACTCTTTTTAATGACAGACGCTCAGGTAAAGGGTGACGCCGACAGAGTTATGAGCCTTATGCACGAGTTCTATTTTGAATCGGCGGCAATGATACTTACTCTTATCACCGTCGGCAAAATGCTTGAGGCATATTCAAAGGGAAAAACGACGGATGCACTCAAATCGCTTATGAACTTAGCGCCTAAAACCGCAACACTTATAAGGGATGAAAAGGAAGTTGAAGTGCCGATAGAAGAAGTTAATATAGGTGATATTTTTGCAGTAAAACCGGGCGAAAGCATACCGGTTGACGGTGTGATTATCGACGGCGAAACGGCAGTTGACGAATCGGCGCTTACGGGCGAAAGTTTGCCGATAGATAAAATCGCAGGCGATAAAGTTTCAGGTGCAACGATTAATCAGTCGGGGTATATTAAGTGCAAAGCTACAAGGGTCGGAGAGGATACAACCCTTTCGCAAATTATTAAAATGGTGAGCGACGCTTCGGCAACAAAAGCGCCGATAGCAAAGATTGCCGATAAGGTTTCGGGCGTGTTTGTGCCGGCTGTTATCACTGTTTCGCTTATCACTCTCGCCCTTTGGCTTCTTGTGGGCAAAGATTTTGGCTATGTGCTTGCCCGTGCAATTTCGGTTCTCGTAATCAGTTGCCCTTGCGCACTCGGTCTTGCAACTCCGGTTGCTGTAATGGTCGGCAGCGGTAAGGGTGCAAAATCGGGTATTCTTTTCAAAACCGCAACTTCGCTTGAAGAAACGGGAAGAATTCAAATAGTTGCGCTTGATAAAACGGGTACAATCACAAAAGGCGAGCCGAAAGTTACCGATGTTATCGCAGGTCAAACGGACGAAAAAACGCTCCTTACCCTTGCTTATTCGTTAGAGCAAAAAAGCGAGCATCCGCTTGCAAAGGCTGTTTGCGAATACGGCGAGAAAAACGGCTTAAATCTTATTTCTTCAACCGAATTTAAAGCTATTGCAGGTAACGGACTCAGTGCAAAAATTGACGGCAGAAAAGTTTTCGGCGGCAGTTTAAAATTTATTTCAAGCTTTGTTGATGTCGAAAGTGAAATGAAGCAAAAGGCAAAAGAACTCAGCGAGAACGGCAAAACTCCGCTCCTTTTTGCGAGTGATAATAAGTTTCTCGGTATTATCGCAGTTGCCGATGTTATTAAAGAGGACAGCCCAAAGGCGATAAAAGAACTTCAAAATATGGGTATCCGTGTTGTTATGCTCACGGGCGATAATGAAAAGACCGCAGGCGCAATCGCAAAGCAGGTCGGTGTTGATGCAGTTGTGAGCGATGTTTTGCCTGACGGTAAGGAAAAAGTTATTAAAGAGCTTATGAAGTGCGGCAAAGTTGCAATGGTAGGCGACGGAATTAACGATGCACCGGCGCTTACCCGTGCCGATGTAGGTATCGCTATCGGCGCAGGTACGGATGTTGCGGTTGACGCAGGTGATATTGTGCTTATGAACAGTAAGCTTACGGATGTTTCTTCTGCTATTCGCCTCAGCCGCAAAACCCTTACAAATATTTATGAAAACCTGTTTTGGGCGTTTATTTATAACATTATCGGCATACCGCTTGCAGCAGGCGTTTGGATACCGATTTTCGGTTGGACGCTGAACCCGATGTTCGGTGCTGCGGCAATGAGTCTTTCAAGCTTTTGCGTTGTAACAAATGCGCTCAGGCTCAACCTTGTTAATGTTCATTCGCCAAAACACGATAAAAAGAAAAAAGCAGTTGATATCTGTCTTGATACAACTGCAAAAAATAAGGAGGAAAACAATATGATTACAATTAAAGTAGAGGGTATGATGTGCCCGCACTGCGAAGCGACGGTTAATAAGGCACTTGAGGCTATAGACGGCGTTGAGTCGGCAAGCGCAAGCCATGAAAAGGGCGAGGCAGTCGTTACCCTTTCAAAAGATGTTGACATTGCAGTTTTAGAATCTGCTATCACCGACGCAGGATATAAGGTTGTTAAATAAAACGGTATTCTAAAGAATAACGGGCGGATAATATCCGCCTCAGACTGTCGATAAAGTGGCTAAACCGTGCCGTGTTTTAAAAATTCAGTAGGACTATTCGTAGGGCAGGGGCTTGCTCCTGCCGAAAATATTCTAATAAATTACAATTTGAAAAATGGCTTGAACATCGAGTTCAAGCCATTTTTGGCACTTTTTGTCTTTTGCTCGGGGGCAGTACCATCGTACAGCTCCCACTCGCAAAATACAAAATTTATCTCACTTTCTCAACATTCTCCAGCGTGTAGAAAAAATTATTATTAAGAGGTATCATAATGGAAAAAATAAATGAACTTAAAAAAGCTATGATTGAATATTTTTGCGGTGATGCCAAAAGAATTCAGCATTTTATAAAGGTACATTCTTTTTCAAAATTAATAGGCGAGGGTGAAAGTTTAGATGAACATACAATGTTTATTTTGGAATCTTCTGCGCTCGTTCACGATATTGGTATAAAAATTTCCGAGGAAAAATACGGTGATTCAAACGGCAAGCATCAGGAACTCGAAGGTCCTGCCGAAGCTGAAAAAGTGCTGAAAAAACTCAATTATGACAATGAGGATATCAGCCGTATTTGTTATCTTGTTTCTCATCATCACACATATGATAATATTGACGCAGTTGACCTTCAAATACTTATTGAAGCTGATTTTCTTGTAAATCTCTTTGAGGATAGTGCATCATATTCGGCAATTAATACAGCATATAGCAAAATTTTCAAAACGGATACCGGCAAATATTTGTGCAAAGTAATGTATAATTTGGAAAGTTGAAAAAACACTTGATTTTTTATTTTCTCTTTGATATAATTAAATCATCAATTTAGCGTGGCAAAGCGCTAATGTGAAAAATCACGAAAGTGAAAGACAAGAAAGTAGGAAATAATGATGAAGAAATTATTATCGGTTCTTTTGGCAATCGCAATGGTTGCTTGCGTAGTTGCAGGTTTTGCAGGTTGCTCAAAATCAAACGGTGGTGACGCTGAGTCATCAAGTTCGTCAAGCGAATCAACTTCGGCTAAGACTGTAGCTGACCTTGACAAGGTTAAGGACGCTAACAAACTTGTTATCGGTATCACTGATTATGAACCTATCGATTATAAGGATAAGGACGGCAAATGGATTGGCTTTGATGCTGACCTTGCAAGAGCCGTTGCTGAAAAGATGGGCATTGATGTTGAATTTGTTGTTATCGACTGGGAACGCAAGTTTATCGAGCTCAACTCAGGTACAATCGACTGTGTTTGGAACGGTATGACAGTTTCCGATTCAGTTAAAACAAACTGCGACATTTCAGTTGCTTATGCAGGTAACAGCCAGGTTGTTGTTATGAAAGAAGATGCTCTTTCAAAGTATGCCGATGCCGACGCTATCAAGGCTGCCGATTTAACAATCGCAGTTGAAAAGGGTTCAGCAGGCGAAACAGAAGCTAAAAAGCTTTCAAGCAATGTTGTTTCTCTCTCTGCTCAATCAGATGCACTTAAAGAAGTTAAGGCAGGCACAGCAGATGCTTGTATCATTGACTCAACAATGGCTAACTCAATGACTAAGGACGGCACCGATTTTGCAAATCTCGGTTATTCTGTTTCTCTTACTACAGAGGAATATGCAGTCGGTTTCAGAAAGGGTTCAGACCTTACTGCTGAAGTTAACAGACTTCTTGCAGAGCTTAAAGAAGACGGCACAATGGATAAGCTTTCAGCTAAGTACGGTGTTGACCTTGCTAAGTAATTTGGCTTAAAACATTATATATTTATCAGGCAGAGAGCGTATTTTGCGTTCTCTGCCTAATTTGCTGAATAGACGGCTTCTTTTTTAATGATTATTGGAGGAAATATGTATGGGAACATCTTTTTTGGATATAACCCTTGAGCTTCTGAAAGGTTTTTGGGTAAACTTCAAACTTTTCGGAATTACTCTTGTTTGTGCTTTGCCGCTCGGACTTATATTAAGCTTTGGCTCAATGTCTAAGTTTAAACCGCTTAAAGCGCTTGTTAAAGTGCTTGTTTGGATAATCAGAGGTACACCTCTTATGCTTCAAATTATAATCGTTTTCTACGGTCCCGGTCTTTTATTTAATATGTCGGTCGGCAATGATTATCGTTTTAAAGCTGCGGTTATCGCTTTCATTATTAACTATTCTTGCTATTTTTCGGAAATTTTCCGAGGCGGTATTGAAAGCATACCAAAGGGTCAGCGTGAAGCGGGTCTTGTTTTAGGTATGACAAAATCGCAAATCTTTTTTAAAGTTATTCTTTTGCAGGTAATTAAAAATATCGTGCCTCCTATGAGTAATGAAATTATCACCCTGGTTAAGGATACTTCTCTTGCAAGAACTATTGCAATTATTGAAGTTATCCGTGTTGGCGAGGACTATATCACCGCCGCAGGGTTGTTCTGGCCGCTGTTTTATACAGGTGCTTTCTATCTCGTATTTTGCGGTATTCTTACTGTTCTTTTCGGCAAAATTGAAAAGAAACTCAGCTATTTCGGTTAAGGAGGTTTAATTATGGCATTTTTAGAAGTAGAAAATATCAAAAAAAGCTTTGGCAAAAATGAAATATTAAAAGGCATCAGCTTTGACCTCCAAAAGGGTGAGGTACTCTCAATTATCGGTTCTTCCGGCTCGGGAAAAACTACGCTTCTTCGCTGTATCAATTTTCTTGAATTTGCCGAAGAAGGTATTATTAATGTAAACGGCGAAACTATTTATAACGCTCAAACCGATAAGAAACTTAAAGAAAATCAGCTTCGTAAAAAAAGGCTTCATTTCGGTCTTGTGTTCCAAGATTTCAACCTTTTTCCTCAGTATAATGTGATTCAAAATCTTACTTTAGCGCCGCTTCAACTTAAAATGGGCACTAAGGATGAACTTGAAAAACAAGCTATGGAAATTATTAAAAAAGTCGGCTTGGAGGATAGGATTACCCATTATCCTTCTCAGCTTTCCGGCGGTCAAAAACAGCGTGTCGCCATTGCCCGTGCCCTTATGTTAAATCCCGATGTTCTTTGTTTTGACGAGCCCACTTCTGCTCTTGACCCGGAACTTACGGGTGAAGTTCTTAAAGTAATCAAGAGTCTTAAAACCGGCAACAGCACTATGATTGTTGTTACTCACGAAATGGAATTTGCAAAAAATGTTTCCGATAAGGTTATTTTTATGGCAAACGGCGTTATTGAAGAATGCGGCGAACCTAAGCAACTTTTTGAAAACCCTAAGAGCGATAAACTCAAAGCATTTTTGAGTAATTCTCTTTAATGTTTGTTACAATATAACTACAAATGTACTAAAACTTGTTAAATTTATTGACTAAAATGTATAAATATGGTTTAATATAACTATATTACTTTGCGTAATGTAAAGCTATACAGGAGGAATTAGGATGGATTTAAAAAACATTATTGACAAAAAGGGAGAGTATGCCGACTATATGCTCGACGAAATTACACATATCTGTAAGGATATGGATAAGCGTGACCCGGGTTCCGAGGGTGAAAAGCAGGCGTGCGAGTATATGGCTGATGTGCTTAAAAATGATTGTGGCTGTGAAAGGGCAGATGTAGAGAGCTTTAAGGAAAATCCCGGTTCTTTCTTCGGCTGGATATATTTTACTATCACTTTCGTTCTTGCGGCTGTTGTTCTTTTCTTCTTCAGTCCGATTATTTCAGCCGTGCTTATTGTAGCCGGTCTTGCAATCGTTCTTTTGGAATTTGGTTTTTATAAAAAATGTGTTGACAGATTTTTCCCTGAAAAAACAGGTCACAATGTAACCGCAATTAAAAAATGCTCAGGTGAAGTTAAGCGCCGCATTTTCTTCAACGGTCACCCTGACGCTGCTTGGGAATGGCCTGTAAACTACGCTCTCGGCGGTGTCGGCTTTGAAGGTCACGCCATCATCTGCGGTGTCGGCGCTGTTTATTATCTTGTTATTTCTATCATTGCAACTGTTAAATACGGTGCATTCGGTATGATACCTCACGATGTTAATCTTTTCAAAATGGCTCTTTGGGGTCTTATCTTCGTTCCTTTTCTTATCGGTCTTTATTGGATGTGGAATGAAAAAAGAGTTGTTGATGGCGCTAACGATAACCTTTCGGGTTGTTATATGGGTATCGCTGTTCTTAAAGCACTCCACGACCAGGGTATCACTCTTGAAAATACAGAAGTAGGCGTTATTCTTTCAGGCAGTGAGGAAGCAGGTCTTCGTGGTTCAAAGGCTTGGTGTGAAGCTCATAAGGGCGAGTTTGACGATGTTCCTACTATCATTCTTTCTTATGACACAATTCACGACCCTAAATATCTTATGACAAACTATCGTGACCTTAACGGTACTGTTAAGGTTGATAAGGCAGTTTCCGACCTCTTTATGGAATCTGCGGCAGACCTCAACATCCCTTGCAAAAAGGGTTGGGTTCCTCCTCTCGGCGGTGCTACCGATTCAGCCGCTTTCGCTCAGGCAGGCTTCCGTGCAACAGGTGTAACCGGTCTTAACCATAAGCTTGAAGATTATTATCATACAAGAAGAGATACATACGATAATATGAACCTCCAGGGTCTTGCCGATTGCTTCGCTATCAGCGTTAAAGCTCTTGAAAAATTCGATAACGGTAAGGAAGTTTAAGTTTTTTATCAAGAATTTTTATCTAAATAATAAAGACACTATGAAATTCAACATTCATAGTGTCTTTATTTTATTTCTTGCTCAATATCGCTGAAAATATCATCATTAAAAAAATCTTGAATACTAATGTTTCATCTGAAAATGCAACTTCAAAAAATACTTCTACTTCTAAAAGGACTTCAAAACCAAAGTCAGCGAAGTTTAAGAAAGTAAAAGGTTCAAAGAAAGCGATTTCTTTCACTTGGTCAGAAGAAAAGGAGAGCCGAGAGGTTCTCCTTTTGATATATGAATTATAATTTATATGCTAATTATTAATTTTTTTACCGTCAATGCTGATTGTTACAATATGCCATGGCAGAAATTTACCGCTTTGCCTGATAGCTTTAGTTGCGGCATATTCAAGTCCGCCGCAGCAAGGCACTTCCATTCTTACAACAGTAACGCTTTTTATATTATTTTGACTGATTATTTCCGTCAGCTTTTCGCTATAGTCAATATCGTCAAGCTTAGGACAACCGATAAGCGTGATTTTGCCTTTCATAAATTCACTGTGCATATTTGCATAAGCGTAAGCGGTGCAGTCGGCGGCAATGAGCAAATCGGCGTTGTCAAAATAAGGTGCGTTAACAGGCACAAGTTTAATTTGGCAAGGCCATTGACCAAGCTGAGAAATCATTGAAATATTTGCGCCGCTCTCTATATCTTCATGAGGTTTATTAAAAATATGCATTCTGCTTGACGGGCAACCGCCAAATATTTTTTTGCCCTCGTTTTGCTTCTTTTTCATATTTGCTTCGACTGCTTCTTTGTCATATTCAAGCGCTTCTCTTTCAACGAAAGTTATAGCACCGGTAGGACACGCAGGCAAGCAGTCGCCAAGACCGTCGCAGTAATCATCCCTTAAAAGTTCAGCCTTGCCGTTTACCATACCTATTGCACCTTCGTGGCACGCATTTGCACAGGCACCGCAACCGTTGCACTTTTCTTTATCTATATGAATAATTCTTCTTATCATTTGAAAAACTCCTTTTCGATTTCACACTCAGTGTGTGAGCAAATTATAGCAAATAAAAATTTGAATTTCAAATAAAAATCATAAATTATTCCAAAGCAATTTATACCATATTTTATAGTTTATAGCGGTGAAATGGGGTGTATTGTGTGGTCGTCATAAGGGTTGAAATGCGAAAGTTCGGTGTCAATAAGCTGCATTCCCCGTTGTATGCAAAAATTGCCGTACCTGTCTTTGAGCGTGTCAACTGCCGTGTCAATCTTTTCAAGTTTTTCTCTTTTTTCAACCGATTTCGATAAATCAAATTGTATAATTTCGTCATAGTCAAAGTCAGTCATACTTATTCCAAGGCTTCTTATCGGTAGTTTCCAGTCATAATTGTCGATAAAAAGATTCATGGCATTGTCTGTAATTTCAAGGCTGACATTAGTAGGCGAACTCATTTTGCATTGCCTTGTAAAAGAGTTTAATTCTTTATCTCTTACATAAATTGATAGGGTAGTGCCTTTTAAATTCAAATCTCTCATTCGTCTTGCAACGCTTTCTGCAAGCACACTGAATATTATTTTAACATCTTCGTTTGTTACCAAATCTCTCGGGGTGGTCGTGGCATTGCCTATGCTTTTAACTTCTCGTTCAATATCCTTGTGCCTAACCGGTGCGTTGTCCTCACCGTTTGCATATCTTTTCAGCATAACACCGTTTTTTCCGAGTATCTTTTTTAAAAAGGCTTCGTCGGTGTCGGCAAGTTGACCGAGTGTGTTTATTCCGTAAAAATTAAGCTTTTTTGTTGTTGCTCTGCCTATCATAATCATATCGCTGCATTTTAAAGGCCAAACAATATTTTTGTAGTTTTTTCTTGAAATTACGGTTATTGCGTCCGGTTTTCTGTAATCTGAGCCAAGCTTTGCAAAAACCTTGTTAAAACTCACGCCGACGCTTACCGTTATTCCAACTTCTTTTTTTATCCTCTCTTTAATCTCAAAGCCTATTTCTCTTCCGCTTTTGTACCAATCACCCGTAACATCTATCCAACTTTCGTCAAGTCCGAACGGTTCAATCAAATCTGTATAATCTTCTAAAATTCTTCTCACTTTTTTTGAAAATTCAATATAAATCGGAAAATTCGGAGGAACTATTATTAAATTCGGGCATTTTTGCCTTGCTTTCCATAAAGGTTCGCCTACAACTAAACCGTATTTTGATGCAATTTCGTTTTTAGTAAGTATTATTCCGTGCCTGCTTTCTTCACTTCCGCCAACGGCAACGGGTTTGTTTTTTAATTGGGGATGTAAAAAACATTCAACGCTTGCGTAAAATTTGTTGCAGTCAATATGAAGTATTTGCCTTTCCATAATCATTTCACCAACTGTTCTAATCGTTATCGAACATACATTCTATAACAGATGATAAAACAAATGTTCTATAAAGTCAAGCGTTAAAATTTTAAAGTCCCTATATTATCTCTTGACGGAAATTATTTATTCCGTTATACTAATTATGTATGTAGGTAATAAATTTAAAAGGTGAAATTATGATTTACGATATCGCAGGTCTTAAAGTCGAAATAAAAAATGAAAAGGGGAGAACTGCAAAACAGGCAATTCCGTACCTTGCAAAAAATCAGGATGAAAAAAATATAGACATAACTATTGATGTTAACGAAAAGAGAGTGAAAGACGCTATGGCTGAGCATCCGGAACTCGTTCAGGACGATTGGGAATATATGCTAACCGGTTCCGATTTCTATACCGATTTAATTAATTATAACGGTATATTGCTCCACTCTTCCTGCGTTGTAGTTGACGACTATGCTTACGCTTTTTCTGCCGACAGCGGTACGGGTAAATCAACTCATACCGAGCTTTGGCTTAAACATTTCGGCGACAGGGCATATATTCTAAATGACGATAAACCGGCAATTCGTTTGATTGACGGCACGGTTTACGCTTGCGGCACCCCTTGGAGCGGAAAGTATGACTATTCCACACCGAAGGTTGTTAAACTTGCAGGTATTTGCTTTTTGAACAGAAGCGAAACAAATTATATTAAAAAGGCTGAAACGAGCAAAGCAGTTTTCAATATCTTTTCTCAAACGGTAAGAAAGCTTAATCAAGCTAAGATGGAAAATCTTTTTGATGTGCTTGAGCAAATTTTTGCAAAAGTGCCTCTTTACGAACTCGGTTGTAATATATCCGATGAAGCGGTTTTAACATCATATAACGCAATGAAACCTAAAAAATAACAAAAAGAAGTGAGGGTCTTAAAAATAGACTCTCACTTCTTTTTATCAAAAATCCACCCAGCCGCCGTCGGCTGACAATAACCTGCATTCTAAGCAGGTGGGTTAAGCTCTTATCACTTTGTGCTACCAGCATCCAAATGGGAGGTCTGCATTCCCGTTTCAAAGAAGACAAATCCCTAATAAATCTTGTTCGGGTTACTAAAGCCGGCGGTTGTCGAGAAGGGCAGATTCTTTTATATATTATTACTGTTCAGGCTCGAAATATTCAACATCAAACTTTTCCTCAATCTTTTGCATAAGAATATCGGAAACTTGCTCGTATTCTATCTCGTCCTCAATTTCAACAAGATATTCGTCACCGTTGTCATCTGTTTGAACTTTAAGAGTAATTACTTCATAATCACCGTCAACAATATCTTCGTCGGTTTCATTATATTTAGTAATTGCAACATAAACATCATCATCTGTTTCGTACCTCTCGAGAAGCTCAAAAAGTAATTCGTTGCCGTCGTCATCTGTTACACTGATGATGTCAGGCTCATAGTATTCTTCGTTTTCAGCCATATATTAGCCTCCTTAATCAAGTTACCTTTAATATTATATATACTTTTATCACCATAGTCAATACTATAATCAATTTTTAACTAATTGTTTATAATTAACAAAAAAATATAAAAAAATTCAAAAAAACTATTGACAAATACTAAATGCCGTGCTAATATGTAGATGAACAAAGGAGATAGACAAAGGCAAACGAAAGATGAGGAATGAAAAGTAAAATGTTAATGAAGAACCTGCCGCTTATCTCTATCGCTTAACTTGTTCAGTATGCGAAAGGAGGCTTGTCCAATGGATCTTGAACCAGATCAGACAAGCACCCGAGAAGTAACCCAATAAAATAACGGAATTTATGTATCGACAGAAGCAAAACGGAATTGCTTATAACGGATACAAGCTTTATGAAGTATAATATAAAAGTTATTCGGCAGAATTGGTAAATTACTATCGGGTGCGAAAAACTTAATAGTAAAGGTATATATGATTTTTATAAAAAAATCGTGATTATCCTGCCGATAATCTGTAGCGAATGCTATAATATAAAATAATTTAACGAGGTACGGTCCGATGGGTTAGTAAATTAATCTAAATACTAACTGAATATAAACAGTATTTTAGAATAGGTCATTAAATATACGAGGTATAGACCGATGTACTAATCAGTTCATAATTTAAAATTTAATATTTAGTTTAATTAATAAAAAATAAAAGCTCTCAGCCGATAGGTTGAGAGTTTTTTGCTATTAAATTATTGTTTGCGGTAGTGAATAAGCAGCCATAACCGCACCCGTTTTTTAAACAATTAGAAATTTATTTCTAATAAAATAAATGAAACAATAAATGATTTGTTTCAACAACACAGGAACGATACGATTTTAGGTATCTAAAGATACCGTAATCGTATCGTTGGGTGCTTTGAATTTTTAGGTCAGGGGCAGTACCATCGTACAGCACCCTTCCCTAAAAATCCAATTCTGACTACTTCTTCGCAACCTTAGTCGTACTAATTTTCTTGCTTCCCACTGTCGAGGGAAGTGGCGGCTTTGCCGTCGATAGGAGAGATTACGAAAATCTTATCATTTTAGATTATTTAAAATAGAAAAATCACCGTAGGGGCGAATATCATTCGCCCGCCAAACAATAATTTATGGAAATTAATTCAAAATTTATTTATAAATTTTAAAAAATGTTAACTAAAACAACAAAAAATCATCACTAAGCAGTGATAAAATGATATCAACAAAGCAAAGGAGAAACATTATGGGAACAAAAATTTTAGTCGTAGACGATGACCGCAACATTTGCGAGCTTTTAAAACTCTATTTGGAAAATGACGGATATTCTGTTTTTGTTGCTAATGACGGGCAGGAAGCAGTTGAAATGTTCCAGTCAAAAGCACCTGAACTTGTCCTTCTTGATATTATGCTTCCTAAGATGGACGGTTGGCAGGTTTGTCGTGAAATCAGGAAAACTTCTAATACACCTATCATTATGCTTACTGCTAAGGGTGAAACTTTTGACAAGGTACTTGGTCTTGAACTCGGTGCAGATGACTATGTAACAAAACCGTTTGACGCAAAAGAAGTTATGGCAAGAGTTAAAGCAGTGCTTCGTAGAAGCAGCGGCAACTCGGAAGCAGAAGAAAACAGCAAGAAGATTGTTACTTACGACAATCTTGAAATCAATATTGTTAACTATGAACTTAAAGTTAAGGGAGTGCCTGTTGACACACCTCCTAAAGAACTTGAGCTTATTTATCATTTTGCTTCAAACCCTAACAGGGTTTACACTCGTGACCAGCTTCTTGACGAGGTTTGGGGATTTGACTACTATGGTGACTCAAGAACAGTTGATGTTCATGTTAAAAGACTTCGTGAAAAACTTGAGGGTGTATCCGATAAATGGTCACTTAAAACCGTTTGGGGTGTAGGATACAAATTTGAAACAAAAGAATAATCAGGGAACAAAGTTATGACAAAAATGGATTTGCCTCCAAAAAAGACATTGAAGGATAATATTTTTGCTAAATACTTTTTGTTGTTCTCGGCAATTATGCTTATTGTGCTTACCATTCTCGGCACTACGCTTACCGTTTTGGTCGGTGCGTATACTCAAAAGCAGACTACCGATTTGCTTATGGAAAATGCGCAGTCGATTGCAAACAGCGTTAATTCAAATCTTCTCGTTTCCGATATGAACGATACATATTCAAACGAAAAAGAGATGATTTGCCGTGCACTTAAAATCATTTCAAACTCGGTTGATGCAGATATTTTTGTTTGCGATGTTGAGGGAAATGTGATTTTGTGTAAGGAAAGAGCCGACTCGCTCCCGTTTTTCGGCAAATTCGGCACTTGCTCGTATCATACTAATTATAATATAAGCGACTCTATTTTGCAGCAGGTGTATGAAAGCAGTTATGTGGGCAGCGGCGTCATCAGCAATCAGCGTTCGTATATTGTCGGCTGCCCGATTTACAGCAGTAATCAAATTATCGGTTCTGTTTTCGCAACAAGTGCAACGAGTTCTGCATCCTTGGTTCACGCAGTGTTTAGGATGTTTATGGGCAGTGCGATTTTGTGCCTGCTTTTAGGTTTCGTTTGCATTTGGCAGCTTACAAGAAGCTTTGTTTCACCGCTTCGTGATATGAGTAAAGCGGCAAAGCAGTTTGCAATCGGTGACTTTTCTTACAGAGTTAAAGTTAAGGGCTGCGATGAACTTGCTGAGCTTGGCAAAGCGTTTAACGATATGGCGGACGCTCTTGACACGCTTGAATCGTCAAGGCGAAGCTTTGTGTCTAATGTATCGCACGAGCTTCGAACTCCGATGACTTCAATCGGCGGCTTTATTGACGGCATACTTGACGGAACAATACCAAAAGAAAAGGAAGACTATTATCTCGAAATTGTCAGCGGCGAAATAAAAAGACTTACCCGACTTGTAGTAACGATGCTTAATATGAGCAAAATAGAATCGGGCAGTTTTGAAATGAAACCGCAAAAATACGATATTTCAGACCAAATAATACATATTCTTTTAACCTTTGAGCAAAAGATTGAGGAAAAGAATATTGAAATTACAGGTCTTGAAGATTTAAACCCTACCTTTATCACTGCGGATAGGGATATGATTTATCAGGTTATCTATAATATTTTTGACAACGCAGTTAAGTTTACAAACGAAAAGGGATATATCAATGTCAAAATGTTTGAAAACGAGCAAAGCGTTGAAGTGCACATCAAAAACAGCGGTATAGGTATTCAAAAGGAAGAACTTTCAAAAGTATTCCAAAGATTTTATAAGGTTGATAAATCAAGAGGACTTGACGCCAAGGGTGCAGGTTTGGGGTTATATATTGTAAAGATGATGGTTGAAATGCACAGCGGTACAATTTATGCGCAAAGCGAAGATGAAAATTCGGCAGAATTTGTGTTTAAACTTCCAAAGGCATACAACCCGGTCTATAAAAAAGGAGATAAACAATAATGAGTGATTTTGACGAAGAAAAAAAGAACGAGCAGGCAAGACCTGACTATTATCAGCCAAATCAAAGCGGCACATATTATAACCCTGCGCAAAATGATAATGCCGATAATAATTCAACTTATCACTATTCTTATGTAAACAATAATCAGCAAAATTCATCAAACAGCGGCAACTATTATCAGCCGCCTAAAAGCGACAATTCAAATGCTCAAACAGAGTATAACAGCGAACCGAGCAATAACAACAATTCTCCAAAGCCGCCTAAAAAGGGCAATGCAGGCAAAGTTGTTGCAATTATTCTTGTTCTCTGTGCTTTTGTAGCAGTCGTCGGCGTTGTGCTCGGTGTTACCGGAGTTATTGACACAAACAAAATTACAAGCGGCAGTGATTCAACAACTCAGTCGCAAAGTTCAAACAGTGATGTCAAAACAAAGGACAGCGGCGCAGTTGAAACTAAGGACAGCAGCGGTAATTTAACTGTTGCGGGTGTTGCTCAAAAGGTTATGGACTCTTGCGTCGGTATTACTGTTTATTCACAGCAGCAAGATGCATACAATTATTTTTATAATTACGGTAACGGCAATTCGGGCTCAAACAGTTCAGAACCTAAGGAATCAGGCGAAGGCTCAGGCGTAATTATGTCGGAAAGCAACGGTAAAACATATATTCTTACCTGTGCTCATGTTATCAGTGACGGTACTAAGTTTACCGTAACTCTTAATAACAAAAAGGAATATGACGCAACAATGGTTGCCTATGACAGCCAAACTGATATCGGCGTTCTTTCAATCAATGCAACAGGCTTGCAGGTTGCGGAATTTGCAAACAGCGACAAGCTTGCAGTAGGTGAGCAGGTTATTGCAATCGGTTGCCCGGGCGGTCTTGAGTTTATGAACTCGCTTACAAGCGGTTATATTTCAGCTCTTGACAGACCTATTTCTTCAAATATCGGTTATGATAACAAATGTATCCAGGTTGACGCAGCTATCAACCCGGGTAACAGCGGCGGTGCACTCTTTAATATGCAGGGTCAGGTTATCGGTATCAACTCGTCAAAAATTGCCGCAACAGAGTATGAGGGTATGGGCTTTGCCGTTCCGTCTGAAACTGCCGTTGCAACCGCAAACAGCCTTATTAAATCGGGCTATGTTGAGGGCAGAGCAAAGATTGGCGTAACTTATGTTCCTCTTACAAAGTACAGCAACTATTCGGCTATCCTTTCCGCTCTTGAACAAAAGGGTTATAAAGATGCAGAAGGTACGATGGTTATTAACTCTGTTGACGGTTCATCGGACCTTGCAAGCAAGGATGTTAAGCAGTACGATATGATTGTTGCAATCAACGGCAAAACTATGACTTCAACCGATGTTATGACTTCTATTTTGTCAGATTCAAAGCCGGGCGATACAGTTAAGCTTACTATTGCAAGAATTGAAAATAATGAAATTAAAATCAGTGAAGTTGATTGTAAACTTATGGAATCTAAGGGTGACAGTTCTTCAGAAACCACAACAAATTCCGATAACTGATAATCTTATAAAGGCTTCTCTCTGTTTTTGAGAGGAAAGCTGTAAACTTATAATTAAAAAAGGACTGCCTTTTGCGACAGTCCTTTTGTCTTTAATATGAAAGGAGAGTATATGCGATTTATAAAAAATCTGAAAATTAAAAATTTTGTTGCCCTCTTTTTTGCAGGAATAATAAACAGCATAGGGGTCACAATATTTCTTCAACCCGTAGGTTTGTTTGACAGCGGAATATCGGGCACTTCAATGTTTTTGTCACAAATCACACCTCAAAAGCTTACTTTGTCTGTTTTTCTTGTGATTTTAAATTTGCCTATATTTATTTTCGGAGCAAAAAAGCAGGGAATAGAATTTACGATTTATTCTCTTTTCGTTGTCGGCATATATTCTCTGTCGGCTTTTCTTATAACAGATGTTCTTCCTGTTGATGTGGCAACTTTTTCGCCGCTTGCAAAGGATGACTTGTTTTTGTGTGCAATTTTCGGCGGACTCATTTCGGGTGTCGGCAGCGGTCTTGCAATTCGTTTCGGCGGTGCTATGGACGGTATTGAGGTTCTTGCCGTTATTTTTGCAAAAAAGCTTTCGATTACTGTCGGCACTTTCGTTATGATATATAATGTGATATTATATGTAATATGCGGCATTGTGTTTAGCAGCTGGATATTGCCGCTTTATTCAATCGTTGCTTATGTTGTTGCACTTAAAACGGTCGACTATTTTATCGAGGGCTTTGACCGTTCAAAATCTGCAATGATTATAACAAATAAGCAGGAAGAAATTTGTGAAAAGCTTTCCGCTCAGTTTGAAAACGGTATCACATTTTATGATGCTAAAGGCTATTATTCAAATGAAAACAAAAGCGTTATTTATTTTGTGCTCAACCGTTTCCAAATAGGTAAAATGAGAGAAATTGTTCACTCTCTTGACCCGAAGGCTTACATATCAATTACCGATGTTGCGGATATTTTCCCTGCAAATAACACTTATGTAAGCGAAAAGCAAAAAGCTGAGGAGAAAAATGAATTATAAATATATTGTTTGGGACTGGAACGGAACGCTTTTTGATGATGTCCAAATAAGCGTTGATGCCGTTAACTATATGCTTGAAAAAACGGGATATGAAAACAGAGTTGATGTAAAACTTTATAAAGAAATATTTTGCTTTCCGGTGAGTGATTATTACATATCGGCAGGCTTTGATTTTGCAAAACACAGTTTTGACGAACTTGCAAAAATCTATGTTTATATCTATACAAAGCTTCAGTATACGGCAAATCTTAATAAAGAAGCCAAAGAAGTGTTAAGGAAACTTAATTCTTTAGGAGTCAATCAAATTATCGTTTCCGCTTGCGAAAAAAACAGGTTGAAAAATCAAATTGAAAAATTCAAAATTGCCGACGAATTTGCAGAAATTCTCGGAATAGATGACGACTATGCAATCGGCAAAGTAGATATTGCGAAAAAATGGTTTGCTCAAAATAATATTGACGCAAAAGAGGTTTTATTTGTGGGCGATACCGACCATGATTTAGAAGTGGCAAATGCAGTCGGGTGCGATTGCGTATTTGTAAGCTTCGGTCACCAAAGCAAGGAAAGGCTCAGTAAATTTAATATTCCTATTTTAGACAGTTTAAACGAAGTTGCCGATTATATTCTCTCCTAATTATTAATAATCATTTACAAAATTGCTAAATGGTTGTGTTTTATATCATATTATGATAGAATTAAATAATGTGGTAAAACATAATCATTATAAATATTTTTAAGGAGAGAATTTTTATGCTACAGTTGATACCGCTTGCATACTACGCTCAGGAAAAGAACGGTGTGTTTGCGATAGAATCTGATTTAAAGGTCGAAACTGATTTTAATCTTGGACTTTTAAAGCTTGAAAGGGGTCAAGACGCTAAGCTTAAAATCAAAAAAGATTCTTTACTTGACAATGAGGAATACAAACTTGAAGTAAATGAAAATGAAATTATAATTAAAGCTTCAAGTGAGGTTGGCGCTTATTATGCGCTTCAAACGCTTCGTCAGCTCAGCCGTGCCGAACTTGGCTCAAAAGAAATTCCTTGTTGTGTTATTAATGATAAGCCGAGGTTTTCTTGGCGTGGCCTTCAGCTTGATGAAAGCCGACATTTCTTTGGCAAAGAGTATGTCAAAAAAATGCTTGATATGATGTTTATGATGAAACTTAATGTTTTTCATTGGCATTTGACCGACGACCAAGGCTGGAGAGTTGAAATTAAAAAATATCCGCTTTTGACCGAAATCGGCTCAAAGCGTGCATATACTCAAATTCACGGTTGGGGAAGCACCGATATTATCAATGAAGAATATTCGGGCTTCTATACTCAGGACGATATTAAAGAAATCGTTGAATATGCGGCGGAAAGAGGTATTACCATAGTGCCGGAGATTGATTTTCCTGCTCACTGTGCCGCTGCCATTGCCGCTTATCCGTGGCTTGCGTGCCGTGAACTTAACAGGGATGTTCCGGGTTACTTCGGAGGTGCTATCCCTACAAGAAAACTTAGAATTTTTGACTGGAACAGACCTATTTGTCCGGGCAAGGACGAAACTATTGAATTTGTAAAAGATATTATTGATGAACTTTGTGAGCTTTTCCCGGCGCCTTATTTTCATATCGGCGGCGACGAAGCACCAAAGGATGAATGGAAAAAGTGTCCTTGTTGCCAAAAGAGAATCGAAGAAAATAATCTTAAAAACGAGGAAGATTTGCAGGGTTGGTTTAATAACCAAATTCTTGCTTTGCTCAAATCAAAGGGCAAAAGACTTATCGGCTGGAATGAGATACTCAAAGCCAAGAGCCTTGACAAGTCAACCATTTGTCAGTATTGGACGCCTAAAAAAGACCCGAGGGCAAGAGATTGGGCAAATAACGGCAATAATATCATTTTATCTAATCACCAGTCATTCTACTTTGATATGACTTATGCCCAATATTCACTTAAAAATACATACAATTATTCTTATGAACACTTTGGTATCAAGCCTGAAAGTGAAAAGAATATTCTGGGCATTGAGGCTCAAAACTGGACCGAGTGGACAGATTGCCCGGAAAAACTTGAGGTGTTTATGTATCCGAGAACTCAGGCGCTTGCCGAAGTTGCTTGGTCGCCAAAGGATAAGTGCGGTTTTGATTCATTTATGGCAAGGCTTGAAAAGTTTAAGCCGTATTTTGAATATTTGGGTTTGAGTTATGCGGTTGACAGCGTAGCTATGCCTAAAAAATGGCTCTTGAAGTCAAAAATCAAAAAAGAGTTTAAATTCGGTGACACTCACCTTGAAGTTAAACTCAACAAAAAATATATCAGTCAAGGAGAAAAATAATGAAGTTTGCAAATTTTCCACAGGCAGTTATCAAGGAAAATGTTGACTACTCTGTAAAAGAAATTACAAATGTAATCAAAAAGTACGGTCCTCGTGAATCGGGCAGTGATAATTGTTATTCTGCTCAAAAACATCTTAAAAAGGAACTTGACACATTTTGTGACGAATCTCATTTTGAATCTTACAAAATGGCGCCAAAAGCATTTCTGCATTTTACAAAACTTGTATCTGTGGCAATCTTTCTTGCAGTAGTTGTTTGCGCAGTTTTAACATATGTAAGCGTAATTCCTGCATTTGTTGCGCAGTGTATTGTTTGCGGTTTTGTTTTTGTAGGTCTTTTAATTACAGTGCTTGAATTTCTTCTCTATAAGCAATTTATGGACCCTTTTTACAAAAAAGTTGAAGGTCATAATCTTGTCGGCGTAAGAAAGCCAAGGGGAGATGTTAAAAGAAGAATCGTTATCAGCGGTCATATTGATGCGGCTTATGAATGGCGCCATATTCTTTACGGTAAAAAATTCCCTCTTATGGGTATATTTATGGGCTGGGCAATCGGCAGCGCCGTAATCTCGTTTATTTTGAGCGTTATTGCTATTGTTGCCAACTTCGTTGATATGGGTTCATTCGGCGATTTTATGGTAAATTACAGTTATATTTTCCATTATGTAACCGCTCTCGGTATGATTCCGCTTTTCTTATTTGTTGATTTTAAAACTATTTCACCGGGCGCTAACGATAACCTTACAGGTACTTATGCCGCTGTTTGCGCACTTCGTATGCTCGATATGGCAGGCATTGATTTTGAAAACACAGAAGTTTGCGCTATGATTACCGACGGCGAGGAAGCAGGTCTTCGTGGCTGTAAGCAGTGGGCAAAAGACCACTTTGACGAATATACAAAAAGCGGTGTTGAAACTGCCGTTCTTTGTGTTGATACTCTTACAGACCTTGAATATCTTAATGTTTATAATAGAGATATGACAAGTCTGGTTAAAAACAGTCCTAAACTCAGCAAGCTTGTTATGGACTCTGCTAAAGAAGCAGGTCACAACGACCTCAAGTATGCAAGCGTGTTCTTCGGTTCTTCCGACGCTGCAGCTTTCTCTCAGGCAGGTATTGAGGCAACTTGCCTTGCCGCTATGGACCCGGCACCGGCTGATTACTACCACAACCGCCGTGATACAGCCGACCGCCTTAACCCGGAAGCAATCAAAACAGGTTATGAAGTTATCATTTCAACCATTCTCAATTTTGATGAAAACGGTTTGGGCGAGTAAATTATAATTTTAATATTGTCTGTAAAAAACAAAGACCGCTTGAAATTCAAGCGGTCTTTACTTATGCAAAATCTTAATTATTTACTTTTGAAAATACTTTTTTGTCAAGCTTTCTGCCGACGATTACATAATAGAAAATTGTGCCGAGCACAAGCATAACACCAAGTTCACCGAGTGCAACGAAACCGCCTTGTGTAAGGAAACTTGCAAAGTGGAATTTGCCCTCGATAAAAAATACTTCAATTTCCCAGCCGACAATTATGCCGTTGAAAAGCGCAGGCATAAGAAGCGCAAGAAGCGGGAAAGTTTTAATTTTAACATTTTTGAGCAAATACATAGCCGTTGTGGCACCCAAAGTTGCGAGGGAGCCGAATATCATATCAAGCGGCAAGCCTGAGCCGATATTGTAAAGGTTTGAAAGCACGCAGCCGAGAGTTAAACCCGGAATAGCAGCAGGGGTAAAGAGTGCCAAAACATTTAACGCCTCACTTACTCTAAACTGAATTGCCGCCGAAGTAGTGCCGGGAAGCAAAAAGTTTTGAGCGTAGGTGAGTGCCGCATAAAGCGCCGCAATAATTGCCGTTTGCACAATGAAAGTGACTTTTTTGTTCATTTTTTTCATATTCTGTTTTCTCCTTAGTTTTGTTTTTAGAAGTGCCGCCGGTTGCGACACTGGTCAGGATTTTGCGAACTGACAGGAGTTATTATATTCTTTTTGTTAAAAAAATGCAAGAGAAAAAATTTGCATAGCCAAAATAATAGACATTAAGCGAATTGCAACTTGAAATTTAATGCTCGCAATAGTATAATATTTTATTATTATCATAGAAACAGGAGAAAGAATTTGGCTGATTTTAACGAAGCATTAAGAGAAAATATTGAAAAAAGCGGTTATTCTATCACAAGTTTTGCACAAAAGTGCAATATCAATCGTTCTTGGCTGAGCAATGTCCTTTCCGGCAAAAAGAATCTTTCAAAAGCAAAGTTTGACAATATTATTGATTCGGGCGTTTTCAATGCAAGCCAAGTTGAAACATTAAAATCACTTTACAGTAAGAAGAATTTTTCAAATGACGAAATAAAAAGAATTAAACACTTCATTTCCCTTGTTGAAAGAAAAACAAGAAGAAACGAGTGCATTGTTCCTATTGAAGTTGACGAAGAAAAAAGAATGCATTTCGGCAAACTGAGCGTTCTTTCGCTTATATATAATATGCTTTCAAACAGTGATGATATTTCATTTGTTTATGCCAATATTCCTGCAACAAGCGAAGAAGCTATAGATGTGCTTTATCATTTTATGAGCCTTGACTGCAATAAAAACAAAGACTATAAGCACATCTTTTTTACAGATGACGGCGAAGATACACGCAATATAAGTACATTTTTTACAATGTTTAATTTGGCTGAACTTGGTTACACAAACATTTCCGTTATTGAAAATGTTGACATTGACAGTATGGAAACAGGAAATCTTTTTTCATACTTTTTAATCACGGATAAAAAGTTAATTCTTTTTGATTCACTCTTTAATAACGCTGTAGTTACAACGGATGAAGATATAATCAATATTCACATTCAAAAGTTTATGAAGCTTTATGATTCGGGCGTGAAATCTGCTTTTCGCTGTAATAACGCAGTTGATTTAATGCGTGTTTTCACAACTTTCCACGATGATGTACCTATCCTTTGCTTTACTCCTTATTTTTGTGTAACTCCGCTTCTCGATTATGATGTTCTTTCAAAAAATGCCGCACCCAATTTGCCAAATAAAGAAGCACTGATTCAAGCTGTAATCAATCATTACAATGTAGATTTTTCAAGATATACCAATTTTCTCGATATGGACTCTTTAAACTTTTTTGCTTCAAACGGTCGTATTCACGAAATTCCTCAAAAATATCTTTTGCCGATTAATGTTGAGGGCAGAATTAAAATACTTAAAAAGATTAAGGCTAATTTTGAATGTAAAGAGCACTTTGCATCATTAATGTTTAACCCGGTCAAACTTAAATATAACAGTTATGATATGCAAATTGAGCGAAACGGCACAGTAAATGTATGCGGCTTTTTGTTTAAAAATGAAGACAATCCGGAAAGTTTTATAGGCGAATGGTTTTGCCTTATTAAAAACAGAGAATTTTATAACGACTTGCTCAATTTAAGAGATTATTTGATAGAAAATTCTTATATTTATAATAATGATTTTGCCGAAACTTATGTTGAAAATATTATCAAAGAACTTGAGGCACAGGTAAGAGGCGGAAGAAGATGACACTTCACACTATTTCTCCCGTTTATGACGACAATTCAAAAGTGCTTATTTTAGGCTCGTTTCCGAGTGTTAAGTCAAGGGAAGAAAGATTTTTTTACGCTCATCCTCAAAACAGGTTTTGGAAAGTTTTGGCTTTCGTTTTAAATTGGGAAATTCCAAAAACGATTGAGGATAAAAAGAAAATGCTTCTTCAAAATAATATTGCGCTTTGGGATGTTGTTTTCAGTTGCGATATAGTCGGCTCGTCAGACAGCAGTATTAAAAATGTTGTGCCAAACGATATTTGCAAAATCATTAATGAAACCAAAATCACAAAAATAATAACGAACGGTAAAAAAGCAGACGCTTTATATAAAAAATATCTTGAAGAAAAAACAGGTATTAAGGCTGTTTGCCTGCCGTCAACAAGTCCTGCGAATGCAAGCCGAAGTCTTGAGATGCTTTGCAGTGAATGGCAAGTTATAACCAAATAATCAAATAAAAAATAAGAACCACGAGGTAAAAACTTCGTGGTTCTTTTGCATAAAGGCTTATTTTTCTTTAACCGCCGTGTTTTCGCTTCCTTTAAAAACAACAAACTTGTCATAAAGAAATTCGGTAATCATATTGCATGCCATTGTGCAACCCAAAACTATGTAGTTAATTGCTGAAATGTCGGCAAATTTTGCGGTGAAATGATTGCCGAGCAGTGTTGAAATAGGAGTAAACACAAGATAAAATGCAAATACTTTAAGCATGGCAACAGGCACATTGTTTGCCGACTTGAATGTGAATTTACGGTTAAATGTGAAGTTCCATAAAACTGAAAGAATAAGTGCAATAAGATACATCGGTCCGTATTCGTTGCTCATAATTTTTGCAAAAGCAGCATTTGTGTTCATAAGATTTTGCAAAGCGGGAAGTTTAATAATAACTTCACTCATAAGCGTAAAACTGAGCACTTGAATAATACCTGCGGAGGCAGAAAAAAGCGCAAATTTTATAAATTGCCAAACCCCGCCTTTTGCTTTCTTTTCTTCACTCATAATATGAAATCTCCTTGATTTAATATGCTTTTATTTTAGCACAATAAGAATAGCAATGCAATATGATATAAATTATAGTTTATCTTAACATCGGTTTCTCTCCTATCGACGGCGAAGCCGCCACTTCCCTCGTCAGAGGGAAGCAAGAAAACTCGGCTCCATCTGATGAGGGAGCTGTCAACTTTGTTGACTGAGGGAGAGAAAAACTATAATGTGGCGTAGCCGTCAACCTATTATAAACTATAATTTACCACTCATATTTTGTAAGCTTACCCTTCTGTGAAAGTTTTGGGTATCCCCACTGCCTAAGCACTTCGTATGTGCCGACTGCAACTGCGTTTGAAAGGTTGAGGCTTCTTATTATTCCACGCATAGGAAGTCTTACGCAGGTGTCGTGGTTTGCTTTTAAAAGTTCCTCCGGCAAGCCCTTTGTTTCCTTGCCGAAAACGAGAAATGCTCCGTTTTCATATTCCATATCGGAATGAGCAATTTCCGCTTTGGTTGAAAAATAGTAAAATTTTGCTCCTTTGTTTTTTTCAAAAAATTCATCTATGCTGTCATAATAGCTTATGTCAAGCTTGTCCCAATAGTCAAGCCCTGCTCTTTTAACCTGCTTGTCCGTAATTGTAAAACCCATAGGACCTACAAGATGAAGCCTTGCGCCCGTTGCCGCACAAGTTCTTGCAATGTTGCCCGTATTTTGCGGAATTTCAGGCTCAATAAGAGCAATGTTAAGCGAGTGTTCCATTAATATATACCTCTTTAATATCTAAGTTTTCGTTAAGAAATACAAAGTCTGCGCATTTGCCGACTGCTATTGAGCCGATATTTTTATCCTCACCGATTGATTTTGCAGGGTTTATTGTACAAGATTTTAGCGCTGTTTTAAAATCAATACCGAAATCAATAAGATTTTTAAATTCACGGTGAATGTTAGAAATTGAAGCAGCGATAGTGCCGTCTTCAAGTACTGCGTATTTGCCGTTTTTTTCAACATATACAGCCTGACCGCCGAGCTCAAATTCACCCTCGCCAAGACCTGCGCCACGCATAGAGTCGCTGATAACAACCGCTCTGTCTTCACCCAAAATTTTAAATGCATTTCTAAGCACGGCAGGGCAAATATGACCGCCGTCACAAATAAGCTCACACATCACTCTTTCGTCGTCAAGCACTGTTCCGACAATTCCTGCTTCTCTGTGATTCATAGGTGTCATGGCATTGAAAAGGTGAGTTGCGTGGTTAATGCCGCTTTCAATCGATTTTTTGCACTCTTCTGCATTCGCCGCCGAGTGACCGATTGAAACATTTGCAAACTTGCTTGCGTGTTTTATAAATTCTTCACTTTCAAATGCTTCCGGTGCGATGGTAATAAGCTTGATGAGAGAGTTGCTTTTTGTGTAAAGGTCGTCAAATTCTTCAACAGTTCCACCCCTTACATATTCGGCGTTTTGTGCACCCTTTTTACTCATTGCAATAAACGGTCCTTCAAGGTTAATGCCTGCTATTTTTGAACCGCTTTGAGCCTCTTTTTTATATCCGCTTATGGTTTCAACTATTTTTTTAAGCCTGTCTTTCGGCAAAGTCATAGAAGTTGGGCAAAAAGAAGTAACGCCGTGCTTTGCAAGTTCTTCTGCCATTTTTTTAAGCCCGTCTTTGTCGGCGTCAGAAGCGTCACCGCCTGCACAGCCGTGAATATGTACATCGATAAAGCCCGGAATAAGTATACATCCGCTCATATCTTTGCCGTCTTTTTCGATTATTCCTATTTGCTTGATTTTGCCGTTTTCTACTTCAATGTCGCCAAATTCTTTTTCAAAATTTTCGTTATAAAAAGTACAGTTTTTAAAAATCATTATTCATTTTCCTTTGCAATTTTATATGCCAATTCTTCAAGCTGTTCAAAATGCTCAAAGGTGCTGATTTCTTTTCTTAAAGCCGCACCGCCTCTGATACCTTTTGTGTAATATGCGGCGTGGTGCCTTGCCTCTCTCATAGCTGTGTATTCGCCTTTGTATTCAATGATTTTTTGAATATGCTTTAGCATAACAACCATTTTTTCGTTAATTCCGACCTCGGGCAAAACTCTGCATTCGCCGAGATATGCATTGATTTTTCTGAAAATCCATGGGTTCCCGAGAGCACCTCTGCCAATCATAATAGCGTCACAATTTGTTTTTTCAAGCATAATTGTCGCACTCTGTTCATCCGTTATGTCACCGTTGCCGATAACGGGAATTGACACGGCTTTTTTAACTTTTGCAATGATGTCGTAGTCAACTTTGCCCGAGTACATCTGCATCCTCGTTCTGCCGTGAACCGTGATTGCCGAAGCACCGTTTTGCTCTGCAATTTGTGCAAGTTCAACTGCTGTTACACTCTCGTCGTCCCAGCCTTTTCTTATTTTAACAGTGACAGGAACAGACACGGCTTCACTCACTGCTTTAACAATTTCACCTGCAAGCTTTGGATTTTTCATAAGACTTGCGCCGCCGCCGTTCATAGCGATTTTAGGAGCAGGGCAACCCATATTTATATCAATGATTTGCGGATGAAAGTCAAGGCATTTGACAGCCGCCTCAGCCATAATTTGTGGGTCGTCGCCAAAGATTTGAGCGCCTGCCGGGTTCTCAATCTCGCCGAGAGTTAAAAGCTCGCTGCTTTTTTTGTCACCCATAGTCAAGCCTTTTGACGAAACCATTTCCGTTACTGTATATCCTGCGCCGAAATTTATGCAAAGCTCTCTGAAAGCTCTGTCGGCAATGCCTGCCATAGGTGCTAAAAATATATTGTTTTCAAATTCAATATCTTTAATTTTCATAGTATTTACCTTTTATTTTTACTTCTAATTAATATAGCACAAAGAGTGTGTTTTGTAAATGCGCAAATTACAGACTGTATTTGAATATTGTAGCGGCAAACAGTGCTCGTAAGTTAAACTTTGTTTACTTTTTATTTTATATATGATATAATATTATGATTTTAAATAAAGGAAAAAGAGAAAATGAAACTTCTTGTTTTGGACGGTAACAGTATCGTCAACCGTGCTTTTTACGGCATTAAACTTTTAACAACCAAAAACGGCGAATATACAAATGCTGTTTACGGTTTTTTAAATATTCTTTTGAAGCTTGAGGATATCTGCTCTCCCGACGCCGTTTGCGTTGCTTTTGATGTTCATGCACCCACTTTCAGGCATAAGATGTATGATGAATACAAAGCAGGGCGCAAGGGTATGCCGGAGGAACTCAGGGCGCAGATGCCCATACTTAAAGAACTTCTCCATTCTCTCGGTATCAAAACTATTGAAAAAGAGGGATGGGAAGCGGATGATATTCTCGGTACTCTTGCCGCCGCTTGCAGGAAAAACGGTGACGAATGTTTTATTGCAACGGGTGACCGTGATTCGCTCCAACTTGCGTGGGGTGGTACAAAAGTGCTCCTTGCAAGGACTAAAATGGGTCAGGCAGTGACCGATATTTACGATGAAAAAGCGATTGACGAGGAATACGGTGTAACTGCGCAGGAACTTATCCAGGTTAAAGCATTGCAGGGTGACAGTTCGGACAATATTCCGGGTGTTGCCGGTGTCGGCGCTAAAACTGCGCTTGACCTTATTGCCCGTTTCCATAATATTGATTATATTTACGATAATCTCGATGAACTTGAAATTAAACCCGGCGTTAAAACTAAGCTTGCAAACGATAAGGAAAAAGCGTACCTTTCGCTCAAACTCGGCACAATCAGTACCGAAGCACCGATTGACACCGATATTAGCGCCTATGTTGTGGCTGACAGAAATGAGCAAAAGGCAGTTTCTCAGTTCGTAAGGCTTGAACTTTTTTCTCTTATTCCAAAATTTAATCTTGACCCCAATAAGGTTGAAGCAGTTGAAACTGAGGAGAAAAAAGAGAGAAAATTAAGCTTTGAAAGATGCGAAAATCTTACCGATTTGCTTTCAAAACTTAAAGGCGGCAACGCTTATTTTTACCCTGTTATTGTTGACGGCGGAGTGGGCGATTTGTACTTTTCGTTTGACGATGAAATTATTTGTGCTCCTTATGACAACGAGGAATACGGCAACTTTGTGAAAGCCTTTTTTGAAGATGAAAGCATAAGCAAATACAGCTTTAATACTAAAGAACTTCACCGACTTGCGTGCAAATTGGGAGTTGACCTTAAAAGCGTTAAGGGCGACTTAATGCTCAGTGCTTATCTTTTGCGGCCGAGTGACAGCAAGTACGACATTGCTCACCTTTGCCTTGAATATAATGTCAAAATTCCGGAATATCTTAACTCTCTCGGCACTAAGGATGAAACGGTTGAACTTGCAAGCGTAATCAAACCTCTTTTTGAAAAGACGGACAAGCTTATTGACGAAGCCGATGAAAGAGCGCTTCTTGAAGAAATTGAGCTTCCGCTTTCAAAAGTGCTTGCAAAAATGGAAAGCGTCGGTTTTGAGGTTGACAAAGACGGTATTGAAGCGTTTGGCAAAATGCTCGGCGAAAGGCTTAATGATTTGACTTCTTCCATTTATGAAAGTGTGGGATATGAGTTTAATATCAATTCGCCAAAACAGCTCGGCGTTGCGCTTTTTGAAAAGCTTGAACTTCCGTGCAAGAAGAAAACAAAAACAGGCTACTCAACCAATGCCGAAGTGCTTGAAAGTTTGGTAAACGAACATCCTGCCGTAAGTCAAATACTTGAGTATCGCTCGCTTTCAAAGCTTAAATCAACATACTGTGACGGACTTTTAAAAGTTATAGCAGACGACGGCAGAATTCATACAAGGTTTAATCAGGTTGAAACGAGAACGGGCAGAATTTCATCGCTTGAACCTAATCTTCAAAACATTCCTATTAGGACGGAACTCGGCAGTCAAATGCGAAAATTTTTTATTGCAGGCGAGGGCAAAAAGCTTGTTGATGCCGACTACAGCCAAATTGAACTTCGTGTTCTTTCCGACCTTTCGGGCGATGAAAATATGATAAACGCATTTAACAGCGGCGAGGATATTCATACAATCACCGCTTCTCAGGTGTTCAACCTTCCTGTTCAAATGGTAACTCCTCAAATGCGAAGCAGAGCGAAGGCTGTTAACTTCGGCATTGTTTACGGTATCGGCGCTTTTTCACTTGCTAAGGATATAGGCGTATCAAATAAGGAAGCAAAGCAGTATATCGAAAATTATCTTGCTCATTACAGCGGCGTTGACGATTATATGAAAAAGATGATTGACCTTGCCAAAGACAAGGGCTATAGCGAAACTCTGTTTCACAGAAAAAGATATTTGCCTGAACTTGCTTCGTCAAATCATATGATGCGTGCTTTCGGCGAAAGAGTGGCAAGGAATATGCCTATTCAGGGTACGGCGGCAGATATTATCAAAATCGCTATGGTTAAGGTTGATAAAAGGCTCAGCGATGAAAATATGAAATCTCGTCTTATTCTTCAGGTTCACGATGAACTTATTGTTGAAGCGCCTGAAAACGAAGCGCAAAAGGCACTCGAAATAGTAACCGAAGAAATGGAAAACGCCTGCAAGATGAAAGTGCTTCTTCGTGCAGACGGAAAGATTGGCAACACTTGGTTTGATGCTCATTAATTATGATTAGTATAGAAAAATTAAGTAAAAAATATATTGACGATGTATACAATATCGAATGTGTCTGCTTTTCTCACCCGTGGAGCAAAGCGGACCTTGAAGCTCAGCTTTCGCTCGATACCTCGCATTTTCTTGTTGCGGTGTGCGGCGAAAAAGCGGTAGGCTATATGGGGCTTCAAATTTTCTTTGGTGAGGGATATGTAACAAATGTTGCGGTTTTGCCCGATTTCAGACGGCAGGGTATAGCCGAAATGCTTATCGAAAAGCAGCTTGAAAATGATATGGATTTCATCTCGCTTGAAGTCAGAAAAAGCAATCTTCCTGCAATAAGTCTTTATAAAAAATTAGGTTTTGAAACCGTCGGCATCCGCCCTCATTTTTACACTTCTCCGGATGAAGATGCGGTAATTATGACGAGGGATAAATAATAGTTTATAATCGGTTGACGGCTTTCAGCCACATTATAGTTTTTCTCTCCCTCA
>OIYY01000035.1_pt1 | contig 97804 bp, 90 predicted proteins | sample 1588341 | NCBI WGS metagenome assembly OIYY01 (sample SAMN03283287) | human gut metagenome | biome: human-associated habitat; material: feces | host: Homo sapiens | place: Peru | collected 2012
TTGCACAAGTTTAACAAGCGTAACAATACCAAACAGCGTAACAAGTATTGGCGATGAAGCATTTTCTTTTTGCACAAGTTTAGAAAATATAACAATACCGGATACTGTAACAAGTATTGGTAGTTCTGTATTTTCTAATTGCACAAGTTTAGAAAATATAACAATACCGAATAGCGTAACAAGTATTGGTTATAGAGCATTTGATGATTGCACAAGTTTAACAAGCATAACTATACCGAACAGCGTAACAAGCATTGGTCATTTTGCATTTGCAAATTGCAGAAGTTTAACAAGTGTAACGATTCCAAACAGCGTAACAAGTATTGGAAATAGTGCATTTCGTGGTTGTTATAGATTGAAAGATGTATATTACATCGGTTCTGAAACTAAATGGAATCAAATTTCTATTGGCTCTAATAACGACTGCTTAAAAAATGCCAAAATTCATTACAACTTCGTCCCATGCGCAGAAGGTCAGCACAATGCTTTTGGTGAATGGGAGGTTATTAAGGAAGCAACTTGTACAGAAAATGGCGTAAAACAAAGAACTTGCAATGTTGACGGATATGTTGACACAGCTTCAATTCCGGCAACGGGTCATTCGTATACTCAAACCGAGATTGCTCCTACTTGCACCGAAGACGGATATGTTATTTATGAATGTACTGCTTGCGGCGATACATATATGGAAAAAGGTGAGCCTGCAACCGGTCATAAAGAAATAGTTGATAAAGCTGTTGAGCCGACTTGTACAAAGTCAGGTTTAACCGAGGGTTCGCACTGCGCAGTTTGTCAAGAAGTTATTGTTGAACAGAAAACAATTCCTGCAAAAGATCATACTGTTGAGATAATCAAAGGCACTCCTGCAACTTGTACCGAAAACGGAATTACAGACGGCAAAAAGTGTTCGGTTTGCGGTGAAATTTTAGAAGCGCAAAAAGAGATTCCTGCAACAGGTCATACAGTAACTGTTGCTAATAAAAAAGAGGCAACTTGCACCGAGTACGGTTATAGTGGCGATAAGGTTTGCTCGGTTTGTAACGAAGTGTTTGAAGCTGGTCACAAAATTGACAAACTCGGTCACGATTTCAGCGGTAATGCCGAGTATTGCAAGCACGGTTGTGGCACTAAAAATTCAAACTATCCAGCACCGCCAACTACTGCACCTGCACCGTCAACCGAGCCTACTTCAACCACTTCTGCGCCAAACCCGACGCTTGTGCCCGACACAACAACTCAACCTCAACCTAATACAAGTGTGCCAACAACAGTTGCTCCTGCACAGACTGAGCCTACAACAGTTGCTCCTACAACTACAACGCAAGTTGAACCAACCACAACAGCACCTCAGGCAACTGAGCCGAATGTGATTGATACAACACAGTCTACAACAAAAACGACAACAAAACCTGCAACCAAAGCAACAAAAGCTAAGGAAACAGTTAACAAAAAGCAGAAGAAGGCAAGTATTAAAAAGATAACTCCTGCAAAGACTTCGTTGACAATCACTTGGGCAAAGGTTAAGGGTGTAAAGGGTTACGAAATTCAGCTTGCTACGGATAAAAAGTTCAAAAAGAACTTAAAAAAGGTAACAATCAAGAAGCAAAAAACAACCAAAACAACCGTTAAAAAGCTTAAAGCTAAGCAGACTTATTATGTTCGTATTCGCACATACAAAACAAAGAAAGTAAACGGTAAGTCAACAAAAGTCTACTCTTCTTGGTCAAAGGTTAAGGCAGTTAAAACTAAATAGCAACAAAAAAGGTCGTACTGTTTGGGTACGATCTTTTTTGTTGCAATAATCATTTTTAAAAGTATTTGCTTTTTTACAAAAAAGAATATATAATACTAATAATATAGTTTAATATTCGAGGTGTAAAAATGGCAGAAAACGAGAATTGCAGTTGTGCTACATCTGACAAAGAAATAATAGATGATATTAATGCGAATATGTTAAGCTTGCAACAAATAGATAAAATATCAACCCTTTTTAAAGTGCTCGGCGACCCGACAAGGGCTAAAATTGTTCTTGCTCTTGATAATAGGGAAGTTTGCGTTTGTACTTTGGCTGACGCACTCGGTATGTCAAAGTCTGCTGTTTCGCATCAGCTTGCTGTGCTAAAGGCTAACAATATTGTTAAGTCAAGGCGTGACGGTAAACAGGTTTATTACAGTTTCGACGATGAGCATATAACCGATATCATTGAAATTGCGCAGGCTCACATAAAACATCAACACGATTAAGGCTGTCTTTGACAGTCTTATTTTATGCTACATATTTTTTGACTGTTTTAATTTCGGTTATGTCACCGAATTCATCTTTTATTCCGATGTCAACGCTTTTGATAGTTTCGTTGAAGAAAGCGTATGTTGCATACATTAATATAACTTGTGCATCCTCAAATACATCTTCAACTTTAATTAATTCTAACATATTAATTACCTCCAAATAAAAATTTCAAGTTAAGTATAATACATTATTTTTATAACTTATGTCGAACATTGTCGAAAAAATAAAAAAATTTTATATTTTTATAAAAAATTGTATTACGGGAGAAATTTATGAAATTAAAATCAATAAATAGACTGATTGCTATAATAGTATCTATTATATTGCTTGCCGGCTGTTCTGCACAAAGTGATAATTTCTTTAAAGATTTAGATATTACAGCCACTTCGCAGTCATCTTCGGTATTTTCTTTGGATAATATACCGGAATATGACGATTCGCCTTATGTTAAAATTGATGATAATATTCCTGATTTTAGTGACGAGCAAAAGAGCTCAACTAAATCTTTTGAAGAATACGGGAAACTTGATTCTCTCGGCCGATGTACTTATGCAATATCCTGCATAGGAAAAGACTTGATGCCCACTGAGGAGCGTGGCGCAATCGGTTCAGTTAAACCGACCGGTTGGCAAATTGCAAAATATGATTTTATTGACGGAAAGTATCTTTATAACAGATGCCATTTAATCGGCTACCAGCTTGCCGGAGAAAATGCAAATGAATGTAATTTGATTACCGGCACAAGATATCTTAATATTGATGGTATGCTGCCGTTTGAAAATGATATTGCTGATTATATTGATATTACAAATAATCATGTGCTTTACGAGGTTACACCGATATTTAAAGGCGATAACTTAGTTGCAAACGGCGTTCATATGCAGGCATATTCAGTTGAGGATAAAGGCGAGGGAATATGCTTTAATATTTATTGCTATAATGTTCAACCGGGCGTAGATATTGACTATGCAACGGGCAATAACAAAATTAGCGGCGATTCTTCAACCTTTTCTTCAACCACTCAGTTTTATACTCAAACTTTTATTGTAAATACAAATACTAAAAAGTTTCATAACCCTGAATGTGATTCGGCTAAAAAAATGAGTTCATCTAATAAAAAGACATATAAGGGAAGCCGGGAAAGCTTAATTTCAAATGGATATTCACCATGTCAAAAATGCGGCGCATAATCTTGTTTTTATGTTTTACATTTTTACTTTACAATGAATTGTTATTAATATATAATATCCTATGATATTGTAATAAAGGGAGGCGGTTTTAATTTGAAACTTAAAAAAATGATTAAATCTCAGCCGCCGGCAAGAATTATTGCGTTTGGCTTTGCGATTACAATTTTAATCGGTTCAGGTATTTTAATGCTTCCGATAAGCCTTAATGACGGTATTGAGTTAAAATATGTTGATGCGCTATATACGGCAACAAGTGCTGTTTGTGTTACGGGTCTTGTTACTGTTGACACGGCAAATACCTTTACCGCTTTTGGTCAATTTGTGATTGCTGTACTAATTCAAATCGGCGGCTTGGGCGTTGCTTCGCTTGGTGCCGGTGTGATAATTGCAATGGGCAAAAAAGTGAATATTAAAAACAGAACTATAGTTAGGGAGGCACTTAATTTAAACTCCGGAAAAGGAATTGTAACACTGATTAAAGATATTTTTTTAACCACAATCGTGTTTGAACTTCTCGGCGCAATACTCAGTTTTGTCACTTTTTCAAAAAAATTCAGTTTTGGCAAAGCTGTCGGAGTCAGTCTTTTTCATTCTATAGCCGCTTTTAATAATTCGGGTTTTGATATTTTGGGCGATTTTAAAAGTTTGTCAAATTACAAAGATGATGTATATTTAAACTTAGTTACTTGTTTTCTTATAATTATGGGCGGTATTGGCTTTTTAGTTATAAAAGAAGTGAGGGAAAAAAAGTTTAAATGGAAAAAGCTTTCAATGCATTCAAAAGTTGTAATTTCTGTCAGTGCTGCGCTTATTGTTGTGGGTACACTTCTTCTTAAATGTACAGAGAATATAACATGGCTCGGAGCTTTATTTAACAGCGTATCTGCAAGAACTGCCGGCTTTTCAACTTATTCGCTCGGTGATTTTTCAAATGCCGGCTTACTTGTAATGATAGTGCTTATGTTTATCGGTGCATCTCCGGGTTCTACAGCCGGTGGTATAAAAACTACTACCATTTTTGTTCTTTTCCAAGGTGTCAAGTCTGCCGCAACAAATAAAAGCGAAAAAGCATTCAACTATTCAATTCCAAAAAATGCTTTCAGAAAAGCGGCTGTAGTTACCGTGCTCGGTGTAACGGTCGTTTTGGTTGGCACTTTTTTAATGTCTGTGTTTGAACCGCAGCTTAATCTTAAAGATATTGTGTTTGAAATTGTTAGTGCTTACGCAACTGTAGGAGATTCTACAGGTATAACTGCTTCACTTTCAACTTTATCTAAGCTTCTTTCAATGATTATTATGTTTATAGGCAGGCTCGGTCCTATGACTATAGTAACACTTTGGTATTTTTCAAGAGGCGAAAGAGTAAGTTATCCGCAGGGAAATATTTCGATAGGATAGGTAATATTATGTTTAAAAAATCTAAAAACAATAAAATGACTTATGGTATCGTAGGTCTTGGCAGATTCGGTACTGCACTTGCTTATGACTTGGCAGAATCGGGTTCAGAAATAATAGCTATTGACAGTAATGAAGAAAAAGTCAGAGAGATAAGAGAAGTGACAGAAAATGCATTTCTTGTTAAAAATCTTGATAAAAAAACACTGCTTGAAACAGGTATTCAAAACTGTGATGTTGCCGTTGTTTGTATAGGAGAACATATGGACACATCTATTTTGACTACTCTTAACCTTGTATCTATGGGTATTCCTAAAGTTATTTCAAAAGCCATAAGCACAGACCATGGCGTTATTCTTGAAAAGCTCGGTGCAGAAGTTGTATTTCCTGAAAGAGATATGGCTATAAGGCTTGCAAGCAGGCTCGAAACCGAGAGGATGCTTGATTTTGTTCAGCTCAGTGAAAAAATAAATGTTTCAAAAATGAATGTTCCCGATAAAATTATCGGCAAGAGCGTAGAAGAAGTTAATTTTCGTAAGCGTTTTGGACTTAATATTATTGCCATTGAAAATGATGAGGTTGTAACAGATGTTGTTACGCCAAATTATTGTTTTAAGTCCGGTGACATTTTGTTTCTTTCGGGCAGTAAAGACGGTATTTTAGAACTCAGTGTGTGGTCAAAAAAATAATATTTGTCTAATATCATAAATATTATTTTACTAAGTATTGACTAAATGACTAAAAAATTATATGATTATATTTAATATATTTTAGGAGATGGTTTTGTGGATCCGCTACCTCGAAGTAGCTTTTTTACAATGTTTTCTTTACCTTTAAAAAAGAATAATTGTGATAGTAAACGGTTGTGTGAATTCTATCGTTATATCAATTAGCAGTATTTTTGTTGATGTATATTATTTTATTTTTTGGAGGTTAAATTAATTTAATGATTAAACAAATTTTATTACAAGTTATACTTATTGCTCTTAATGCGTTTTTTGCCGCTACTGAGATTGCCGTTATATCTTTAAACGAGAAAAAGGTTAGGGCACTTGCAGACGACGGCAACAAAAAAGCTGTTAAGATGCTCAAAATTATTGAAGAACCGACTAAGTTTCTTTCAACAATTCAAATCGGAATTACCCTTGCCGGTTTTCTCGGCTCTGCTTTTGCGGCTGACAACTTTGCCGAAGTTCTTTCCGGCGCTATAGTTAAAGCGTTCAGCCTTTCAGCAGATAAGGCGAAAATTGTTAATACGGCTGCTGTCGTAGTTATTACCCTTATTCTTTCTTATTTTACTCTTATTTTCGGTGAACTTGTACCTAAGAGAATTGCCATGAAGCACAAGGAAAAGCTTGCAAATTCAGTGTGTGGAGTTATTTCGTTTTTAACCAATGTGTTAAAGCCGATTATTTGGTTTCTTACAATTTCTACCAATGCCGTTTTGCGTCTTGTAGGCATTGACCCTCACGAAAAGGAAGAACCGGTATCTGAGGAAGATATAGTTCTTATGCTTGATGCGGGTGCTGATGAAGGTTCGCTTGACCACGATGATATTGAGTATATTAAAAATGTGTTTAAGCTCGACAAAATGACTGCCGAGGATGTTATGACGCCGAGAAAATCGGTTATTTCAATTTCCGATGATGCTTGTGAGCAGGAAATATTAAAGATAATCGAAGATGAAAATTATTCCCGTATCCCTGTTTATGAGGATAATACTGACAAAATTATCGGTATACTTCACGCTTGTGATTATCTTTTGAAAAAAGATGAACCAAACTTTAAGCTTAAAGATATTGTTCTCCCTCCTGTATTTGTTCCTGAAACTGTAAGCCTTGATGTGTTATTTAAGGATATGCAAACCGACCATAATCATATGGCTGTTGTTGTTAATGAATACGGTGAAACTTCCGGTATAGTTACTATGGAAGATATACTTGAGGAAATTGTCGGCGAAATTTGGGACGAACGAGATGAAGAAATTGACGAGTTCCAAAAGCTTGGCGAAAATACATACAAAGTTTTATGTACTGCGTCTCTTGATGATTTCAGAGAGTATTTTTCGCTTGAAGATGAAGAAGAACTTGATGTAACCACGGTTAACGGCTGGATAACGGAAATTACCGGAATTATTCCTGAAGTAGGGTATTCGTTTGATTATAAAAATCTCACCGTTACAATCACCAAAGCCGACCAGTTTATGACTCACGAAATTAAAGTAGATGTTCATCCGGTTGACTTAAAAGAAGAAAATGAATAACTATTATGTGCACTTCCTTGTGAAGTGCATATTTTTTGTTTAAATTCTTTTTTTACTTGAAAAATTTGTTATAAATTAATATAATAATTATAGTATATAGAAAAGAGGCAGAAAAATGGCATCACAAATTATTGCCATAGTAATATTTGTGCTTATGTTTGCACTTATTATTATGGATAAAATTCCACGCCACTGGGTAACTCTCGGCTGTGGTCTTGCAACGGTTGTTATTGTGTTTGGTATTTGTATGAAAAGTCCGGACGCAATAATGCAAACACTTAATGTAAAAAGTATTTTTACACTTGAATTTTGGCACACTTCCGGTCAAGGAAGTGAAAGCTCAAGCGGCATCAACTGGGCAACTATCATCTTTATTGCCGGTATGATGGTAATGGTTGAGGGTATGGCAAAAGCAGGCTTTTTCCGCTGGCTTTGCTTAACTATAGCGAAAGCTGTTAAGTATAAAGTTATGCCTATTCTCGTAACATTTATGATTATGAGTGCAGTTCTTTCAATGTTTATTGACAGTATTACAGTTATTCTTTTCCTTGCCGCTGTTACCGTTGAACTTTCTCAACTCTTAAAGTTCAGCCCTGTCCCTATGGTTTTGGCAGAAATATTCTGTGCTAACCTCGGTGGCTCGGCAACTATGTGCGGTGACCCGCCAAATATCATTATCGGTACTGCTCTCGGTTACAGCTTTGCCGATTTCCTTACTAATACAGGTCTTATCGCCGGTGTTGCTCTTGTGGCAATTATCATCTTTTTCTTCTTTGCGTTTAAGAAAGAACTTTCTGCAAATAAGAATGAAAAGATTGACCCGTCAACTTTTCCTAACCCGAGCGATGCGATTGAAAATAAAACCGATTTCATTATCAGCACAATTATTTTCTTAATTGCTATTGTTCTTCTTGTTACTCACGCACAAACAGGACTTACAGTTGCGTTCATCGGCGTTGCGATTGCGCTTATTACTCTTGTTACTTCGTTTAAGCATATCGGTACAATTCTTAAAAAAGTTGACTACAAAACATTGCTTTTCTTTATAGGTCTTTTTGTTGTAGTCGGCGGTTTGGAGCAAACCGGTGTTCTTGAAATGATTGCTTCGTTTATTGAAAAAGTTTGCGGCGGCAATGTATTTGCTATGGTTCTTATAATTATGTGGATTTCCGCTATTGCAAGCGCATTTGTTGATAATATTCCGTTTGCGGCTACTATGGTACCTGTTATTAAGAGCCTTGCGGCAACAACAGCCGGTGCAGATTTAAGCGTTCTTGCATACGCTTTGTCCGTAGGTACTGATATCGGCGGCAGTGCTACTCCTATCGGTGCTTCTGCTAATGTTGTAGGTACTTCCGTAATTTCAAAAGCAGGTCATCCTGTAGGCTGGGGCAAATATTGTAAAACAGCAATTCCGGCAACAGCTATTGTTCTTATTATTGCTATGGTTGTAATCAAATTAAGATATTTCTAAGGAGTGAAAATTATGGCAAAACAATTTATCGTTTCAATCGGCAGAGAATACGGTTCGGGCGGTCGTGTTATCGCTGAGCATTTGGCTGAAAAACTTAATGTTCCGTTTTACGACAGAAATATTATTGATAGAATTGCTGAGAAAGAAAATCTTAATCTTGACCAGCTTAAAAAATATGACGAGAAGTCTCGTAATATTTGGCTTTCAAGGTCTATTGACGGTCTCAGCAATTCTCCTGAGGATACTATCGCTCAAATGCAGTTCGACTTTTTAAAGGAAAGGGCAAGTGCAGGGGAGTCATTTGTGGTTCTCGGCAGATGTGCAAGCTATGTTCTCCGTGATTATGATTGCCTTATCAAAGTATTTGTAACTTCCGATATGCATCATAAAATGGAAAGAATTGCTGCAATAGAGCATCTTGACCCGGTTAAAGTTGAAGATATGATTATTAAAAATAATAAGAAGCGTAAAACTTACCACAACTATTATTCAAAAGAAAAATGGGGAGATTCACGCTACTACGATTTAATTATCAGCACATCAAAAATAGGCATCGACGGTGCTTGCGATGTTGTGCTTGATTATATTAATAAATCAATATCCGAAGAATAAAATTAACGGTTGTCTGTCAGTCAGGCAACCGTTTTTTGTATAGATATATTGAAAGCATTAATGTTAAAAAGCAACCGATTGGTATTGATATCCAAATATTTTTTGCTTTTAGAATTAATAATAAAGTTGAAGTTATTAACAATAAAAAGCTTGTAATTATAAACGAATTCTTCTTGTTTTTTATCGCTTGAAAATATGTAGATATAATCAATATAGGCGGTAAAAACAGCATTGAAAATGAAAGTATGCTAATAATATTATTACATTGCATTATTATGGTTTTATTTAATGTAAATATCATTATAAGCTTATTTGAAAAAATCAATAGAAGTGTTAATTCCGAAAAACAACAGGCATACGAGTATATCATTGATAAATTTACTGCTTTTTTCACTCTTGTTGGTGAATTTGCAGAATAATTAAAACTTATAATAGGTGAAATCGCTGTTGATATTGCCATTAGCGCAACAAGTGCGAACTGAGCAATTTTGCTTACATATGAGAATGATGTTATATATGTATAGTCATATTCCTTTGATAAGATATTGTTTATTATAAATATAATGACTGATAAACCTGCCGATTGTAAAAGCGCATTAATTCCAAGCAGCAATATTTCTTTAATATTGTTATAATTTATTTCTTTAAAATCAAATCTTTGACAACTTAGTTTTTTAAAAAATATCATACTCATTAAAAAACTTGTAAATTGACACATAACTGTTGCAAGTGCTACACCGGTCACACCTAATTTTATGATGAATATAAAAATATAGTCGAATATTATATTTATGCCTGTCGGTATCAGCCAAATCAGCAATGCATATTTCATTTTTCCCTCGGCTCTTATTATTGATGAAAAGCCGGTAGAAAAAATGTTTCCAAGTGCTATAATTATAAAATATCTTTTTGCATATTCTTTTGTTTCGCTTGTAGCTCCCAAAAGTGTAATTATTTGATTTGAAAATATCAGGCAAATAATGGTAACTATAGCTGTTACTGAATAGAAAACAGCCATTGCGTTTAGCGTTATGTTACCGGCTTTTTCAAATTCCTTCTTGCCTAAACAATTTGATATAAGCGTTCCTGCACCCAAGCCAATCATTTGAGCAAATGCGCTTTGCAGCATCATAAACGGACTTACTATTGATACACCAGCCATTGCAGTATCTCCTATACCACGACTTACAAAAAGTGTATCAACAGTATTATATAATGCTGAAAATAAAAGTGATATAAATACAGTTATGCTGTATTCTAAAATAAGCCTGTTTATCGGCTTGCTTTCCATATCAAGTGTTTTATTTTTCATTTTCTAATACCTTAAATGCTTGTTTATATGTTGAATTTGAAGCCAGGGTATCAAATAGCCATCCCTCGCTTAACGGGGAAAATCTGTAATATTTTTCAACTTCCATAATAAGTGCTATGTAACCTTGTGCAAATGCATATCTAATTTTGCTTTCTCTATTGATTTCAATTTTAATATCACTGATTGAATTGTGCATATCAATAGATTCGTTTTTTGCTGTTAACGGTTTTGTAAAGCTATCAATACAGATAAAATCAAATATCGGGTCGCCCCAAAATGTTCTTTCAGGGTCAATTACAGTGAATTTATTTTTATTGCAAATAATGTTAGTATCCCATAAATCATAATTTACCATTGTACATTCGCAGTTTTGTAAAATGCTTTTATATTCATCTGTATATTTAAGTAATTTCTCGCCGTTTTTTGTCTTCTTTCCCATTTTCTCAGCGTCAATGATTGTGTTTTCAACCATACTCCTAAATGCGTCATACCAATTATCGTGCAGCGTATTTTGAATATATCCGTATTTATCGTTTTTTACATTATGAAATTTGCCTATGATTTGTGCAGACATTTTGTTTTTCTGATTAGAAGTAAGTTTTGCTTTGCTTCGCTCCACGCCATTAATTTTTTCCATTACAAAATAATTTGCATTAATAGTATTGTCGTTATTGATTGAAGAAAAATATATAGTCGGTGTAGAGATATTTGTGTATTTGTTGATTTTATCATACCAATATAATTCCGTTTTTAACATATCTTTTTCATATGTCATAACATTTTGGTTGTGCTTTGGAGCAACTTTTAGCACATATTCTTTGTTTGGTGTACAGATGTTATATACCGCATTAAACATCCCGTTGCCAAGTGCTTTGATTTCAGTGATATTTTCAATATTATTATTTTTGAAAATCTGTCTGATATCGCTGTCGGTCAAATTATATTTGGTTTTACTTTTCATTTTTTGCAACTCCTTTTTTCTTGATGATATCATTTTGTTTTACTGCTGTATATCACAAATCAGTTTTTATATTCTGAAACAGTTATGTTTTTCTCAATTTTCTTGACTTGCCAAAATATATTTTGTATTCTTATATTGAGGTGGTTATATGAATTATGATGAACTTATGAGCATAAAAGTTATACCGAAAGATATTGCAAAATCTCAGTCGAAATTACTTGTAAATAATCTTTATCATACGCCATATCGTGATGAAATCAGGCTTTTTTCCTGCATTAAACAGGGTGATTTAAAAAAGCTGATTTTTGAAATGAAACAACTCGGGATTAAAAATATTACCGTCGGTCAAATGTCGGAAGACGAGCTGAAACAACAAAAGTATATGGCAGTAAGTTTTATTACTCTTGCAACAAGATATGCTATTATGGGCGGGTTGAGCGAAAATATTGCGTATACTTATTCGGATGAATTTATTTGCAATGTTGACAAATCAAAAAGTAAAATAAAGGTTAATTCTTTGATTGTTGACGCCGCAATAGAACTTACCAATAAAGTCAGTAATCACCAAAAAAATCTTAATTATTCGCCGCATATACGAAAATGTGTTGCGTATATAAACAAAAATCTTAGTGAAAAAATAACTGTTAACAGTGTTGCCGAATATTGCAACATTTCAAGCGATTACCTTTCACATCTTTTTAAAGAAGAAATGGGCGTTAATTTAAGCTCTTATATAACTCACCAAAAACTTGAGCTATCGCAAACACTTCTTTTTGAAGGGTATGACAGTGAAAAGATATGTTATATGCTCGGTTTTTCAAGCCAGTCGCATTTTATATCGCTGTTTAAAAAGGAATACGGAATTACACCTCGTGAATATATAGCTATGACAAAATAGGCACTGCAAAAAGCAGTGCCTAAAAAATTATGAGTTGTTATTTTATTTTAATGCTTTTTTTAGCTGAATAAGAAGAATAATATTTTTTGCCGTCAATAGTTTTGTAACTTCTTATTCTTACATAATATTTCTTGCCTGATTTAAGCTTTTTTATTGTTTTGTTTTTTGAACTTTTACTAAGCTTAACAGTTTTTGTCTTTTTCTTTGTAAATTTAGAAGAAGTTGAATATTGAAGCTCATAGCCGCTTATTTTGCTGTCTTTTTTCCAGGAAACGGTCATTTGCTTTTTCGTTTTTGATTTTGGTTTATTAAGCGTAGGAGTTTTTGGTGTGATTATAAATGAAGCCGATTTACTTCCGAAGAATATGCCGCTGAAATTAACAGTCACATTTGCTTTGCCGGGATTTTTGTTGTTTGAGTATATTACCGTATAATAATTATTAGGTATTATTTGACCGTTTTGATTGTATACGGTAACTTGTGGCTTTTTCGATTTACCGTTGCATTTAATTTTAGAAGTTGAAACAGATATGTTTAAGTTGTTTGCATCGGTCATTAAAATGACATTTTTATCATATTCGCTGTCATTATATTGCCACATATATGCAAATGAATTTGTATTTCCGATTTTTGTATCATTTTTTGTAAACGGAGTATTTGTATAGTCTGCACACCATAATTTGATATTATTAGCATTAAGTGTATCGGTATCAATATAATTATTAAACCAGTCTGTGTTTGAATAAATCATCGAATCATAACCGTTTTGATTCATAGTGCTGACAAACTGAATCGCATTTGAAGTAATAGTGCTTTTATCGGCATTTGCATTGATTGTTGAATCTTCAATATCATAAGCAATAGGATAAGTCATAAGAGCTTTTGCTTCAGGTGACAGGGTAGACAATGTAGACAAAACAAAGTTTGCCTCAGTATTAACTTCGTCGCTGTTAAATGCGTAGCTGTAATGATAAACACCAAAATTGATATTTGCATTAACTGCATTTTGTATGTTTTCGTAAAATTTGTTGTCAAGGCGGTTAAAATAACCAAGCCTAATCATAACAAAACTGTATCCCTGAGCTTTAAGTGCACTAAAATCAATATTCTCGTTGTGTTCGGATACATCAAATCCTGAAATGAAATAATTATCTGCTTTTGCGCTAACAGGAAATGTGAAAGCGGAAATTAGTAATATAAATGATAAAAATATTGAAACAATTTTCTTTTTCATAATGTCCTCCTAAAACCAAGTCGGTTTTTTGTTCATCTTGCAACCTCTGTATGCAACACCCGGCGCAAGCTTGTCACCGTTTCTGCAAAGAAGTTCATCAACTCTTACAAAGGTGAAGCCTTCATTTTCGAGTGTGTCTATCGCTTTTAAAACTGCATTCACCGTTGTTTCCTTTGTGTCGTGCAAAAGAAGTATTTCACCGTCGTGCGCTTTGTTAATTATGTAGTTATAAACATAATTTTCATCCATATGCTTCCAGTCGATAGAATCGTTTGACCATTTTACCGCAATCATATCGTTAATTGCATTCAGCGTGTTACCGAAGTAATGACCGTACGGCGGCCTGTAAAACTTTACATCTTGACCGGTAATATCTTTGAGAACTTGGTTGGTTGAATAAATTTGCTTTTTGATATCGTTCCTGCTTGTTTTCATCATATCAATATGAGTGTAAGTATGGTTACCGAGCAAGTGCCCGTCAGATACGATATTTTGAATCGTTTGTGCATTTTTTATAGCCTTTTTACCGAGTACAAAAAATGTTGCTTTCGCATTCTTACTTTTTAAGCCGTCAAGAAGCATTTGAGTATAATCACTCGGACCGTCATCAAAAGTAAGCGCTATCATCTTTTGATTGTTTGCCTGAACTTCAACACTGAAAGTTTTGTCAAAAGGCGTATATATGTATGATGCCAAGAAAAATATAATCGCTAAAAATAATGCTATAAGCGAAGTATGCCTATGCTTTGTTTCATTTGTGTTTGCCATATTCTTTCCCTCTAATCACCATTATGATATCATATTCTATTTAATAAAACAATGATTTTTCCTACTTCTTAATAATTTGTATTTATTATATTGACAAATAATATTCTTTTCAATATTATTAAATCAGAGGGATGACTATGAATAATTTTGAATGTGAACAGTTTTTGGAAATAACTCTTGAACTCGGTAGGCAATATGTTCAAACAGGTGCCGAGATAAAAAGAGTTGAGGACTCACTTAAAAGAATATATGAGGCATACGGTTTTGAAAATATAGAAATATATGCCGTAACAAGCTTGATAGTTGTTACAATTAAAGCACCCGACGGCACGCATTACACACAAAGTGTGAGAGTGACATCCGGCGGAACTGATTTGGGCAGACTTGAAGAAATTAATGCTCAAATTAGATACATTTGCTCAAATACTCCTAAGCTTGAAGAACTTGTTAATTCTATAAAAAATTATAAAAAGCCGAAACCAAAGCCGTTTATCAAATGCCTTGGATATATGCTCGCTTCCGGTTCTTTTGCTATTTTTTTCGGTGGCGATTTTTATGACGGCATAGCTGCCTTTCTAATCGGAATGGCTATCTATTTTATGGACTACCATTTTAAACTTAGAAATATAAATAATGTGATTTATACTTTTATTGCAAGCTTTGTTTCAGGGGTAATTGCACTTTTATTTACACATTTCGGATTTGGTCATAATGTTGATAAAGTTATGATTGGCGTTATTATGCTTCTTATCCCCGGCTTGCTTCTTGTAAATTCAATTAAAGAAATGTTTAACCGTGATATTGTGACAGGTCTTTATCGTTTTGTTGAGGCAGTGTTTGTTGCCGTTGCTATTGCCGGCGGCTACGCAGTCAGTGTGCTCCTTTTGGGAGGTGTGTTAAATTGAAAAAAGAAATAATACAAATAATAACTTCTTTTATCGGAACACTTGGTTTTTCTATTTATTTCAGAGTAAGTGAAAAAAATGTTTTGGCTTCTACTATCGGCGGCGGTGTCGGTTTTGCAGTATATCTTTTAATCTTCAAGTTGACAGGAAGTTTGTTTTTTGCAAATTTCTTAGCGTCATTTATGATTTATATTTACAGTGAAATTTGCGCACGAATACTTAAAGCTCCGTCAAATGTATTCCTCGTTCCCGGAACAATTCCGCTTCTTCCCGGCGGCGCACTTTATTACACAATGTACGGAATAGTGAACAGCGACAGACAAATGTTTTACGATAACGGTATTGCAACGGTAATAATGACGGTTGGTATTGCTACCGGAATTGTTGTTGGAACAGTTATAATTAATTACATATTAAAACTGGATAAAAAGAGTAAGAAAAAAGACAATGGCGCTTAACCATTGTCTTTTTTGCTAAAATTCGTTATATTTTACCATTTCATTCATATCAATATATTTTGTATGAAGTGGGTTGACTTCGGCATCATTGGCAGGGTAACCTGTCGGCATAAATGAAAGTATTTCAAGATTATCCGGAATATTGAGCACTTTTCTCGCAATGTCAGGGTTAAGTGCCATTACCCAGGTTGTGCCAAGTCCAAGCTCGGTAGCTTCAAGCATCATATGCGTCATAACAATACTGCAGTCGGTTTCTGCCGAAGAAAGGTTGTCGTACTTTCTTGTCCATGCTTTTGATTTGTCGGCGCACATAACAAAAATAAGCGGTGCGTCAAAAGTGTATCTTGTGCACTTTTCTTCATCAAGCGCTTCTATTTTTTCTTTGTCGGTTAAAACAAGGATTCTTTGCGGTTGAAGATTGCAAGCGGTTGGAGCAACAAGAGCCGCTTCAAGAATTTTATCAATCTTTTCTTTTTCAACCGGTGTATCTTTAAACTTTCTGCAAGAATATCTTGCTTTTATAAGTTCTTCAAAATTCATAACTAAATCTCCTTTACATTTTCTTTATTTTAGCAAATAAATTTTGAATTAACAATAAGAATTAATAAATTTTTCTTTTATTTTACAATTTAATCTGCTAAAATACATTTATTACTTTGAAAGGATACATTATGGATATTTTACAAAAAATCACTCAGGAATTTTCATTAAAGCCGTGGCAGGTTGAAAATACTGTTAAACTTATTGATGACGGTAATACGATTCCGTTTATTGCACGATACAGAAAGGAAGCAACCGGTTCACTTGATGACCAGCTTTTAAGAGAACTTTCTGACAGACTCACTTATCTTCGCAATATGGAAGAGCAAAAAGAAAAGATAATTGCTTCTATTGAAGAACAGGAACTTATGACGGATGAAATAAGAGCCTCTATTGATAAGGCTGTTACTTTGACAGAGCTTGAAGATATTTACAGACCGTTTAGACCAAAAAGAAAAACAAGAGCTTCGGTTGCAAAGGCTAAAGGTTTGCAGGGTCTTGCTGACTCTTTGTATGCGCAAAATAAAGACGGCGTTTCACCGCAGGAACTTGCACAGGAATATCTTAATGATGAAGTGGAAAGCGTTGAAGATGCGCTTCAAGGTGCTAAAGATATTATTGCAGAATTTGTTTCCGATGACCCTTCGGGCAGAAAAATGCTGAGATACTCAATTAAAAATCACGGTAACTTGGTTGTAACAGGTGCCAAGGAAGATCTCGGTGTATATGCTATGTATGAAGAACACAGTGAACCGGTTTCTTCCGTTCCGCCTCACAGAGTTCTTGCAATCAACCGTGGCGAAAAAGAAGGCTATTTAAAAGTAAGCGTTGATTATGATAAGATAATAGCGCTCTCTATTCTTAACAATCTTCATATTAAGGATAATGCTCCGTCAACCGATTTGGTTATGGAGGCTATTGAAGATTCGTATTCCCGCCTTATTTTTCCGTCAATCGAGCGTGAACTCAGAAATGCTCTTACAGAATCTGCGGATGAAAGTGCGATAAAAGTTTTTGCTGAAAATACCCGCCATCTTTTAATGCAACCGCCTGTTAAGGGCAAGGTTACATTGGGACTTGACCCGGGTTACAGAACAGGTTGTAAAGTAGCTGTTGTTGATGAAACGGGCAAGGTGCTTGACACAAGCGTTATTTATGCCGTACCGCCGCATAATAAAGTTGAGCAGGCAAAGAAAATAATTAAAGACCTTGTTAAGAAACATAATGTTGAAGTGTTTGCTATCGGAAACGGTACTGCTTCTCATGAAACAGAAGTGTTTGCGGCAGAAGTAATTAAAGAACTTGATTGCGGCATTACATATATGGTAGTAAGCGAAGCAGGTGCTTCTGTTTATTCTGCTTCAAAGCTTGCGGCTGCTGAATTTCCTGAATACGATGTATCACTCAGAAGTGCTGTTTCTATTGCAAGGAGGCTTCAAGACCCACTTGCTGAACTTGTTAAGATTGACCCTAAAGCTATAGGTGTGGGTCAGTATCAGCACGATATGCCTCAAAATCAGCTCTCATCGGCGCTTGACGGTGTGGTTGAAGATTGCGTTAACTCAGTCGGTGTTGACCTTAATACCGCATCTGCTCAACTTTTAAACCGTGTTGCAGGCGTTTCGTCTAAGATTGCAAATAATATTGTTGAATATAGGCAGGAAAACGGTGCTTTCACTTCAAGAAGTGAAATTAAAAAAGTTTCTATGCTTGGTCCTAAAGCGTTTGAACAGTGCGCAGGTTTCCTTAGAGTTGCAGAAAGCAAAAATGTTCTTGATAACACAGCGGTTCACCCTGAAAGTTATGAAGCTGCAAGAAAGCTTTTGAAAATATGCAATGTTTCCGACGAAGATGTAAGGCAGGGCAATGTTAACGCAGTTACTCAGTATGTTGAAACAGTGGGTACATCCGCTCTGGCAAAACAGCTTGATATCGGTGAGCCTACTCTTATCGATATAACAAAAGAAATTGTTAAACCGGGCAGGGACCCTCGTGACGAACTTCCTGCACCAATGCTCAGAAGTGATGTTATGGGTATTGAAGATTTAAAGGTCGGAATGGAACTAAAAGGTACTGTTCGTAATGTTATCGATTTTGGCGCATTTGTAGATATCGGCGTTCACCAAGACGGTCTTGTCCATATTTCTCAAATAACAAATAAGTACATCAAGCATCCGAGCGATGTACTCAAAGTCGGCGATATTGTAACCGTTTGGGTTATTTCGCTTGATATCGATAAAAAGAGAATCGGTCTTACTATGAAAGAACCAAAAAAGGATGAAAATTAAAGTAATTAAAAGCCGAAGAAAAACAATGTCCCTCTCGGTTGACGATGAACTAAATGCTGTAGTCAAAGCGCCTTTATTTGTCAGCGATAAGCAAATAAACGATTTTGTGACTAAAAATCAAGTTTGGCTTGAAAACGCCGTCACAAGAAAGAAGAATCAACTCGAACGCTATAATCTTTCACAATATGAAATAGATAATCTAATTATTGAAGCAAAAGAATATTTGCCGAAAAGGGTAGAGCATTATTCTGTTCTTATGAATGTTAAGCCAACCGGAATTAAAATTACTTCTGCAAGGAAAAGATTTGGTTCCTGCAGTGGCAAAAACTCAATTTGTTTTTCTCTTTATTTAATGACTTATCCCAAAGAAGCCGTTGATTATGTTGTTGTGCACGAGCTTGCGCACATAAAATATCATAATCACAGCAAGGAATTTTATGAGTTTATTGAACGGTTTATGCCCGACTATAAAGAGCGGGAGAAACTTCTTAAAAACTGATAACAGCCTATGTACAAGTTTTATGTGCATAGGCTGTGCTTTTTTATAATATGATTAATTTTTTAGTTATTTTTGAAAAGTTTTCTCTGCCTCTCGGGGAAATATAAAGCAAATCTTCAATTCTTATTCCGAATTTGTCAGGAATATAAATACCCGGTTCTATTGAAGTTACATTGCCCACTTCAAATGTATCCTCACTTTTAGGGGAAGCATTATAGCCCTCATGAATGTCAAGACCTACACCGTGACCTAAACTGTGTCTAAAGTATTTTGCCATATCTTTTTCGTTCAAAACATCATATGCAGCTTTGTAAACATCTGCGCATTTTTCGCCGGCATTAAGTGCTTTGATTCCGGCAAGCTGAGCTTTTAACACCAAATCGTATGCTTCTTTCATTTCGTCGCTTGCACTGCCTACAGCAACCGTTCTTGTCATATCCGAATGATAGCCCTTATATGTTGCACCAAAGTCAAATAAAACAAAATCACCGTCTTGTATTTTTCTGTCGCTCGGTACGCCGTGCGGCATAGAGGTATGAGCACCCGTAAGCAAAATAGTGTCAAAGCTTACACCATACGAACCGTTTTTAGCCATAATATAATCAAATAAAGATGCAAGTTCTTTTTCCGTTTTGCCTACTTTTACTTCGTTTAAAAGTTCTAAAAATGATTTTTCTGCAATGTTGTTAGCTTCTTTAATCATTTCAATTTCAAAAGGTTCTTTTTTATTTCTCAAAAGCATAAAAGAGTTGTTTAGGTCAACAAGTTCAACATCTTCAAGCTTTTCTTTATAAATTCTGTATTTTGCAAGTGATATACTTTCGTTTTCAAAAAGAAGCCTTTTAATATTTTCTTTTTCAACTATCTTTTTAACTTCAAAAGAGAAATTAGAAGTTATTTCAATTACTTTTACACCGGTGTTTTTTGCGTGTTCATCAGCAGTTTCCGTATAGCGTGAATCAACAATGTGATATGCATCGCCGTTTTTCGTAACAATAACTACTCCTTCACTCGGTGAAAAGGAGCAGATGTAATGCATATTGCTTTCGTTAAAAAGAATAATTGCATCGCAGTTTCGTTCATTAATCAATTTTGCCGTTTTTTCTATATTAATGTTCATTTTATTACCTACTTTCTATTATTTAGAATACATTTAATATCTTTTTTTGTCAATGATTTATGCATATTGTTGACAAATTAATAAACTTATGATAATGTCATAATATATTTTATTGTCAATTCGTAGGAGCAATTATGGAAAAATATCTAATTAACCCAAATCAAAAAATCAGTAAAATTAATAAAGATATATACGGTCATTTTTCCGAACATCTCGGAAGATGTATTTATGAGGGTATTTTTGTAGGAGAAGATTCAAAAATTCCCAATGTTAACGGTATGAGATGCGATGTTGTAAAAGCGCTTAAAGATATGGGAATTCCGGTTCTCAGATGGCCGGGCGGTTGTTTTGCCGATGAATATCATTGGAAAGACGGCATAGGCGAACTTTCAAATCGTAAAAAAATGGTTAACACTCATTGGGGCGGAGTTGTTGAGGATAATTCTTTCGGCACTCACGAGTATTTTGAACTTTGCCGTCAACTCGGTTGTGATGCATATATCAACGGTAATGTAGGTTCGGGTACGGTTGAAGAAATGAACGAATGGGTCGAATATATGACTTTTGACGGCGTTTCACCTATGGCAGAGCTTCGTAAGAAAAACGGCAGGGAAAAACCGTGGAAAATTAAATATTTCGGCGTCGGCAATGAATCTTGGGGCTGCGGCGGCAATATGGACCCTGAATATTACGGCTGCCTTTATAAAAGGTATAATACTTATGTAAGAGATTATGACAGTAATAATAAAATTACCCGCATTGCCTGCGGACCTAATGTTGACGATTATCACTGGATGAGAGAGGTAATGGACAAGGTTAAGCATAAAGCTCAGGGTATTTCGCTTCATTATTATACTATTCCCGGAGACACTTGGGAACATAAAGGCTCAGCAACTGATTTTGATACTAAAGAGTATTATAAAACCATTACCCGTGCTTACCGTATGGAAGAACTTATCAATAACCATATTGCTGTTATGAATTCTATTAACCCTCAGCAATGGGTGCAGCTTGTTGTTGACGAATGGGGCACTTGGTATGATGTTGAACCGGGTACTAACCCCGGCTTTTTGTATCAGCAAAACACTATGCGTGACGCTATGGTTGCCGCTTTAACACTTAATATTTTCAATAAGCACAGTGACAGAGTTATGATGGCAAATATTGCTCAAACGGTTAATGTTCTTCAAGCTATGATTTTAACAGACAGTGAAAAAATGGTTCTTACTCCGACTTACTATGTGTTTAAAATGTTTAAAGAACATCAAAACAATACACTTTTAGGTTCTTTTATTACCTCAAGCGTAATTGAATCAAAAGAAGCAAACAGAACTTGTCCTAAACTTATTGAATCTGCTTCAGTTGATGAAAACGGTATTATATATTCCACTATTGTAAATGTATCGGATAAAAAGAGTGAAAAAATTAAGTGTCAAATAGCCGATTCAAAAATCAAATCTGTTAAGGCTGAAATTTTAACAGGTGATATTCATGATAAAAATGATTTTGATAGCTGCGATAATGTTAAAATTCAGGAATTTACTGATTTTAGGCAATTAAAAGACGGCTTTACATTAGAAATTCCGGCTTGCAGTGTTGTTAAATTTACAATAGAAGTATGACGGAATGTAAAAAATGTCTGCTTTTAGAAGCAGGTGAAGAAGCATCTTATAAATCTCTTGAAAAATATATTTCAACTTTAAATGATTCTTTAAAAGTTAATAATGATGTTTACGCTTCAAGGCTTGACAAGTGTAAAAAATGCGATAATCTCATTTCCGGAATGTGCCTTAAATGCGGCTGTTATGTTGAACTGAGAGCAATACTTAAAGATAAACATTGTCCGAGTTATGATGATAAACTTTGGTGAAAGGTTGTAATGGATTTTGAATGATTATCTTAAAGGCATCGACTTTGGAAAAGCGATGTCAGACCCAAAAGATAAAAACAGATTTACTAATAAATATTATCAAAATTCTCTCGATTCTAATTTTGTTGCAAGAAATTTTGACGAACTTAATGTGAATTCCAAAAAGCCGAATTTAAGCAGAAACGGTCACAGGCAAAGAATGAGGCAGTCATACCTTAACGGCAGTATGGAAAATATGCCTGACCATAATCTTTTGGAGCTGTTTTTGTCAATAATTATTCCGCAAAAGGATGTAAAAGAACTTGCATATGCGCTTATTAATAAGTTTGGCTCGCTTGAAGGTGTGCTCAATGCCGACGCACAACAACTTATGACCGTTAACGGTATCGGTGAAGCGGCAGCAGTCGGAATTAAAATGGTTGTTGAACTTAATAAAAGAGTTATGAAAAATAAGAATAAAAATGTACTTAACTTAAACTGCTGCGACGAAGCCGTTAACTATTGCAAAAATATTCTTTGCTATGAGAAAGTTGAAAAACTTATTATGATTACCGTTAATAACGACGGTTCAATTATTAATACTCATACAATCGGTACAGGTAATGCAAATTCTTCAAGTGCAAATCAAAGGCAAATACTTGAAAATGCTATTATTGACCACGCATCGGGAGTAATTTTTGCACATAATCATCCGTCAGGTTCAAGCAAACCTTCAGATGCCGATGTTAACTTTTCTATGACAATAGGCACTACATTAAGTGATATCGGTATAAATTTTATTGACCATATAATTATAGGTAATGATGAACCGTTTTCGCTAAGAATGTCAACTTCTGCTTTATAATGATTTTTTATCCGTCTGTTAATTCAGGCGGATTTGTTTATTTTTGCATTTTGCGGCAATAATAACCATATGAGAAGTTATAAATATTTTAATAAAGTTCAAAATTCATCTTCAATATCATTCTTAATTTGTTCAGTCATATTCGTAATAGGGTATTTTTTTGATTTTTTATCAAATAAATTTAGTCAAAACCAAGTGATAAGATTTGATGATTTGTCATCAGCCGTAAAAAATATCATTGCTTATGTGTTTTGCTTTTTCCTAAGCTATTCAATCTTAAAAGGTAAAAAGAGTATCAAAGCGTTTATTTGCACATTTTGTTTGTATATCTTTTATACGATTTTCAGCGAGCAAGAAAGTTTGATTTTTGCAATTCTTATTCCTTTGTTTGCTTATTTTTGCTTTGAAAAGTTTAATTTTTATTTGTCATCGGTGCTTATTTTAATCGTGTCTGCAATTTTTGCTGCTTTGTTAAATGTTATTTATGATTATTTTATTGATTTTATTATGCTTTTATCTTCTTTTATCTCAAATAAAGGTGGGTTTTCATCATCTGCTTTCGGCTTTATAAATACTTTAATGTCTGCTTTTGATATTAAAGAATTTCAAAATATGTTCTATTTTAAAAGCTTTGGCGGAGGAGCAGTGATTAGTAATACCGTTATTTCGGGTGCAGTTAATTTATTTAAAAGCAATATTATATCAAAAAGCGTGTCTTCTTTTCTTTCGGGTCACTATTATTTGCTTTTTCTTTTATCGGGCGTTTATTCGATTCTTTTAACTAAAGTTAACGGAATATCAAAAATTACTTTGTCAGCTTTATTTGTTTGTATGCTTTTAAGCGGTAATGTCGGTTTTATTTTATTATTTATTTTGCTTGAAAATGTATATTTGTTTTTGAGCGTTTGTGTTTTGTCATCATTATGCTATTTGTGTGCCGATATTGTTAATCTTGGGATTGGCTTTACTTTAAACGGTTCTGTTTTTGAATTATTTGCATATATTAATAAACCTGTTTACCTTTTTTCAATAGGAATTGTTTTCTTTTCACTCGGTTATTTTGTTACACGCTATTTTTGGGAAAAAGTCGGAATTTCTTCATCAGTAAATGTCTATATTCCGAAAAAGCTTAAAGAAAGTGTAAATAAGCTTGGAGGAGTTTCAAACATATTAAGAATAAATGAGTCTGACATCGAAGTTAGAAACCCAAAAAAGGTCGATACAATTAATTTTAACTGTGAAGTGAAAGAAAATAAAATTATTGTTGAAAAATCATTGATAGATAACTTGAAAGAATACATTGAGTGATATATAATTTTTTTGGTGATTGTATGAATGTAAGAGAAGAATTATTTAAAAATCAAGATGTAAAATACGGCGATTTTCATTCAAAATTAATTCCCGATTATGACAGAAACGAAGTAATCGGAGTTAGGCTTCCTGTTATTAAAAAAATTGCGAAAAAAGCGGCAAAAGAAGATGCAGAATTTGAAGCTCAATACTATGAAGAAAAAATGGTCAAGGGTTTGCTTATTGCATATAAAAAAATCAGCTTTAATGAGCGCTTGGATGAGCTTGAAAAATTTGTGCCTCTAATTGATAATTGGGCGGTTTGTGACTGCTGTTCAAGTGCATATAAATTTGCTAAAGAAAATCTTGATGAAGTTTGGAAATTTATAATTAAATATAAAAACGGCAGTGAATATGAAATTCGCTTTATGGTTGTTATGATGCTTGATTACTTCTTGATTGATGAATATATTGACAGGGTAATTGATATATTGTCAAGCATTAAGAGAGATGAGTACTATATAAATATGGCTATAGCTTGGACTTTGGCAACTGCTTATGTTAACTACAGCGATAAAGTGCTCAATCTTTTGAAAAATAATGCTTTATCACCTTGGGTACATAATAAAACAATTCAAAAGTGCGTTGAATCTTACAGGCTAAACGACGAAGACAAAACATATTTGAAAACTTTAAAAATTAAAACGAGATAAACTACTTATTATGTTTTTGGGTAAAGACTCTTTACAAAGTAAATTAAATGATTTTTAATTAATTGGATATTTTATTAAAAAACTTTACATATTTACTAATAAAATGAGGAAAATATCTGCCCTTAGTAAGCTTCTTTTTAATGCGTAAACAAAAAACGCTACTTTTTCGCATCGCTTAATTTTATTGTTGACATTGCAAAAATAGGTAACTATAATACAGTTGAAATAAAAATTATCAAAGGAAAGCGATTGTTTTGCATAGTAAAAGTAAAAAGACAAACGGTTCAACTTTATTAATGACTGAAGGCAATATTTGGAAACTTTTAATAGTATTTTCAATTCCTCTTATTCTCGGTAATCTTCTTCAGCAAATGTATAATACTGCCGATTCAATCATTGTCGGTAATTTCGTCGGCAGTAACGGTCTTGCAGCAGTCGGCTCCGGCACAGCACTCATTAATTTGATTATTGCTTTTGCTCAGGGTGCAGCTGTAGGTGCAGGTGTTGTTGTGTCGCAGTATCTTGGTGCTAACAAAAAAGAACAGATAAAAATATCTGTACATACTTCAATGTGTATTGCAATAATATTAGGCATTATATTATCGCTTTTGGGTGTGTTTTTAAGCCCTACTTTGCTTGAAATGATGAAAACTCCAAAAGAAGTATTTAAAGATTCTTCTTTGTATCTTCAAATTTTTTGCGGCGGCTTGATTTTTAATGTTATATATAATATGGCAACAGGTATTTTAAATGCCGCAGGTAATTCAAGAAAGCCGCTTGTTTACCTTGCCGTAGCTTCAGTAACAAATATTATTCTTGACCTTCTTCTTATCGGTGTGTTCAAATTAGGTGTTATGGGTGCGGCTATTGCAACAGATATAAGCCAAGCACTCTCCTGTATACTCGCTGTCGGTTATCTTTTAAGAGTTAAATCTGATTATAAGCTTTACATAAAAGAGTTAAAAATCAATAAAGATATAGCAATTAAAATTATCAAAATCGGTTTACCTACCGCAATTCAAAATATGGTTATATCTTTTTCAAATGTACTTGTTCAGTCAAGTGTTAACGCTTACGGCGCAACCGCTATGGCTGGTTATGCGGCATATCTTAAAATCGACGGTTTCAATATTCTGCCTGTTCTAAGTATCAGTATGGCTATTACAACATTTACCGGTCAAAATGTCGGCGCAAACAAACTCGACAGAGTTAAAAAGGGTATGTATACGGCGCTTATTATGGGCATAATTTATACAATTTTTATCGGCGCTGTTTTGCTTCTTGCTTCTCATACTGTATTAGGCTTTTTTACACCTGATGAAAATGTTATAAAATACGGTCAAATTGCAATGAAGTATTTCTGCCCGTTCTATTTCCTTTTGGGTATTCTTAATATTCTTGCAGGTACAGTCAGGGGAGCAGGTAAAGGCGTTCCGCCTATGCTTATACTTCTTTTTTCAATGTGTGTTTTCCGTATTTTGTGGATAAAAATTGCACTTCCGTTTTATGATTCTATTGACGGCGTATTTATTCTTTATCCTATTTCGTGGGTCGTCGGCGCTGTGCTTATGGCTTTTTATACAAAGTTTGGCAAATGGCTTCCGCATCAGCAACTCGCAAAGCAAAATAAATAACGGTATTGACAATATTCAGACTTATGATATAATATCTTCACGAAAATTAAGTTGTGGATTTTTCCTGATATTTTATCACCTTTTCGCCACGCAACTCTTAATGGGTTGCGTGGCTTATTTTATGCCCAAAGGAGACCGGCTATGAAAAACGAAACTTTTATGAAAGAAAAACCTGTGTTGCCTCTTATAATTTCAATGGCACTTCCTATGGTTATTTCAATGTGCGTAAACTCGCTTTATAATATTGTTGACAGCTTCTTTGTAGCCAAAATCAGTGAAGACGCAATGACAGCCTTGTCGCTTATATTTCCAGTTCAAAATTTTATTAATGCAGTTGCTATCGGTTTTGGAGTCGGTATTAATGCAGTAATTGCTTTTCAACTGGGTGCAAAAGATGCAGAAAAAGCCGATTCTGCCGCTACTCAGGGTCTTGTTTTGTCGCTTATTCACGGGGTAGTATTAACAGTTGTTCCTATTCTTATTATGCGTGTGTTCTTAACTGCGTTTACCAAAGATGAAACGGTTATTTCACTTGGCATACAGTATTGTAATGTTGTATTCTTGTTTACTGTTATTAATAGTTTGAATCTCTTTTTTGAAAAACTTTTCCAGGCTGTAGGCAATATGAAAATAACTATGATAGGCTTAATGGTGGGATGTATAACAAATATTATCCTTGACCCGATTATGATTTTCGGCTTGCTGTTTATGCCAAAAATGGGTATCAAAGGTGCGGCACTTGCTACGGGTCTTGGCCAGTGCGTAACATTTTTGATTTATGTAATTTACTATATTGCAAAACCGTCAAGCGTAAAGGTTGATAAAAAGTATATAAGGCTTACAAAACATATGGTATCAAAGCTTTATTCAATCGGTATTCCTGCAATTTTAAACCTCGCTTTGCCGTCGCTTCTTATTTCTTCTCTTAATGCGATTCTCGCTGCGTTTTCACAAGTTTATGTGCTTGTCCTCGGTGTTTACTACAAACTCCAAACTTTCCTTTATCTTACCGCTAACGGTATCGTTCAGGGTATGCGACCGATTATTGCATATAACTACGGCGCAGGTGAATATAAAAGAGTAAAGCAGATTTATAATTATGTGCTCATTATGATTGCGGCAATTATGGCATTGGGTACTGTTCTTTGTTTGGCAATTCCGACTAACATTATTTCACTCTTTACAAACTCACCTGAAACTATCAAAGCCGGTGCAACGGCTCTTAGAATTATAAGTGCAGGCTTTATCGTATCAAGCGTGTCTGTCACTTCCTGCGGTGCATTGGAAGGACTTAGCAAAGGCGTTGCGTCACTTATTATTTCTCTTTGCAGATATATTATCGTAATCATTCCTGCTGCATTTATCTTGAGTCGTATTTTCGGCGCTGTAGGCGTGTGGCACGCATTTTGGGTTGCAGAACTTATTACTGCTGTCATTTCATATTTTGTGTATAAAAAGTCTGTAAAATTCAGTAAGTAAAATTATTATGCTTTTGTTGTAAACTAAATGATAATGTGTTATATTGAAAATGAAAAATTTTTCATCGGGGTTGTAATAAATGAAATTTTATCAAATAACCGATTTGCATTATTATCCGGCAAGAGAGTTGAAAGCTGACGGTAAAGAATGGATATACCGTTCGACTTATGACCAAAAGTGTATTGCCGAAAGTGAAGCAATACTTGACGCTACCATAGAAATGCTCCTTAGCGATAACGAAATTAACATTATTCTTATCACCGGTGACAATGTTTGCGACGGTGAAAGAGTAGGGCACTTGTCGCTTGCAAAGAAGCTTCGCAAATTGACCGACGCCGGTAAAAAGGTGTACATAATTACAGGTACTCACGATTTGCACCCTGAACCGAAGGGTTACAGCAAGGAAAAAGGCGAGTATATTGTTGACGGTTGCAGTAGGGAAGAACTTGAAGAGATTTACGGCGATTTTGGCTATAATGAAGCTATAGCTAAGCACCCTGAAACTTTTTCTTATGTTTCTCAGCTTGACGATAATACAAGGCTTCTTGCACTCAATGATGACGGCATTGGCTGGGAAGACGGTTTTCACGGATATTTTGATGACCAACTCAACTGGATAAAGGCACAGATAGATGATTGTCGCAAAGCAGGTCAAAAGATGATGGCAATTACTCACCATCCGCTTCTTGCTCCAAGCCCGATTTATGAATTTTATTGCAAAAATCAAATGCTCGGTGATAATGAAAAGATTGCAAAACTTTTTGCCGATAACGGTATTCAGTTCGTATTTACCGGTCACACTCATATGCAAAATATAAACTACTTTGATACCGAAAAGGGTAACAGAGTTTATGATATTAATACCGCTTCTTTAATCGGTTATCCAAGTCCTATCAGAAAAATGGAACTTACCGATAAAGAAATCATTGTAAAAACACTCCATCCGCAAAACATTAAATATGATTTTGGCAGCAAATCATATCTTGCTTACAGTCGTGACCATTTTGATTTTATGCTTAAAGATATTGTTGATTCAGCCGCTAATGATATTGACAGATTTGTTGAAGTAGCAGAATGTTTCAGTCTTCATAAAGAACAGTCGGAAAAAATTAAGCTGCCTATTCATATTCTCGGTAAGCTTCTCGATACTCTTACATTTAAAAAAGCCGGTATTGTTCTTGGATGTAAAAGCAAAATAGCACCGAGAATGTATAATGTTAAACTTGCCGATTTCATAATTACGCTCGTTCGTAATATCTATTCCGGTCAAGAATTATACGCTCCCGGTACTGCAGAATATGATTCTTTTATGGCTATATATCAAAGGCTTGCGCCTATTGCACACAAAATATTTAAGGGTAGTGAAATTGATGATGTTATAAAAGGTGTGCTTTATGACGACGGATACCCTGATAATGACGCAGTGCTCGAAGTGAAAGAATTTATCAACTAACTGAATATACTAAACAAAGCATTAATTACCGTGCAAATTATTATTCCGCTTAAAAGCGGCGTGATTATTGAAAGCAATGTGTACTTAATGCTTTTTGTTTCTTTGCCTATTGTTAAAAGCGTGGTTGCGCAAGGAAAATGAAACATACTGAAAATGCAGGCACATATAGCTGTTTTAATTGTCCAACCGTTTGAAATAAGTATTGTACTCAAGTTTTCTATCGACGAATAATCTTTCATAACATTTGTAGACAGATATGCCATCAGCGCTATCGGAAGTACTATTTCATTAGCGGGCAAGCCGAGTATAAACGCTACAAGCATAACACCGTCTAAGCCTATTATTTTTCCAAATGGGTCAAGTTTAACAGATAATATATTAAGCAAACTTATACCGTTTACATCTATGTTTGCAAGTGCCCAAATTATTAAACCTGCCGGAATAGATACAATAACTGCACGAAACAGCACAAACAGTATCTTATCTCTGAAAGTTGACTTTATAACATTTTTAAAATCGGGCACTCTGTATTTTGGAAGTTCAAAAATAAGCGAACCGCTTTTGCCTATCAGTGCGGTTTTACTCAGTATTTTTGAGCATATCATAGTAACTATTACCGAAAAAACAATGAAAGATAAAAGTATCAGGCTTGCTGTGATTGAATTTTTAGCTAAGAATATTGATATAACGGCTATCAAAAACGGAAACCGACCGTTGCAAGGCGTTAATGAATTAGTAATTATGGCAATGTTTCTTTCTCTTTTTGAATCAATAATTCGTGCTCCGGTAACGCCTATTACATTGCAACCAAGTCCCATACAAGTTGTCAGAGCTTGTTTGCCGCAGGCATTGCATTTTTCAAAAGGTGAGTCGAGATTAAATGCAAATCTCGGAAGTATGCCGAAATCTTCAAGAAGTGAAAAAAGAGGGAAGAATATGACAATCGGCGGAAGCATTACCGCAATAACCCATAAAAGCACTTTTAACATCCCGTCTACAAGTAAACTAATCAATATTGGGGAAATGCCGGAATCAGTCATTTTGTTTGATAAGAATACTTCAAATTTACTGAATATATCGGATAAAAATTCACTCGGATAATTTGACAGCTTAATTGTTATAAACAGTATTAAACCGAATATTAAAAGCATAATTGGTATGCTTGTGTATTTACCGAGCAAAATTTTATCAAGTATTTCATCTCTTTTCTCTTTTTTAGACGGAATAGTTTTTATTGCTTTACTTGATACAAATTGTGCTTTTTCAAGTATGTTGTCGGTATCTATTTTGTCTATGTCTACATTTCTTTTGGTGTAGTAATCTTCTTCGTTTGTTACAACCAAATGTATTTCTTCAAGCAGTTCGTTAATGCCTTTTCCGCTTCTTGCTGTAGCTTTAATTACCGGAACACCGAGAAGATTTTGAAGTATGTTTTTATCTATTTCAATGTTTCTTTTCTTCGCTTCATCGCATAAATTTAAAAGTACAACGACTTTGCTTGTTATATCAAATATCTGATAAAAAAGCATAAGGTTTCTTTGAAGCAGTGTAGCGTCAATAACTATTACAACACAGTCGTAATTTTCGTTTAAAAGATAATTTCCTGCAACTTCCTCCTCTTTGCTTGATGCAATTAGACTGTATGTACCGGGCAAATCTATTAGCTCATAATTGTTATATTTGTAGTAATATTTGCCTATAGCCGAGTCTACCGTTTTACCGGTCCAGTTTCCCGTGTGTTGATGCATACCTGTTATTTCGTTAAAAACAGTGCTTTTGCCAACATTTGGGTTTCCCATTAAAAGAACTTTCTTGCTTTTCATATTTTTGCCACCTCTATTCTTTTTGCGTCATTTTTTCTTATCGCAAGTTTGCTTGAACATATTTGATAAGCTATAGGTGAACGGTTTAAGCCGATATTTTTACATTCGATAGTTTGACCCGAAAAAAGTCCCAATTCACAAAGCCTTTTTTTTAATTCGCAATTTTCGTCGATGTTAATAACTTTGCATATTTCATTTTCCTTCATATCACTTAATAACATATTTTCACCCTTTCGTCGGTACTTTGATATAATTATTCTATGAAAAGAATGGAAAAATTGTTAAAATAGCAGGCTGTCTATTGAATTTATTTTCTTGCCGTGATATACTGTATGTAATAATTTTAATATTATTTAAGAGGTAATATTTATGGGAAATCAATTTATTATGCCTAAGCAGGTATTTTACGGTGAAAATGCATTAAAGGACGCAAGTGATGTTATTGCTACTCTCGGCAAAAAAGCGCTTGTTGTTACCGACCCTATGATGATGAAACTCGGTACTGCTCAAATGGTTACCGACCTTCTTGACGAAAAGGGCGTGCATTATGCTATTTATTCTAACATTACAGGTGAGCCTACTGATAAAATGATTGAATCGGGTCTTGATGTTTATAAAGACCAAGGTTGCGATTTTCTTATTGCTGTCGGCGGCGGTTCTCCTATTGACTCAATGAAAGCTATTGCCGCAGTATCAACAAGCGGCGGCTCTATAGACGACTATATGGGCAAGGTTATTACTGCTCCTACCCCTCCAATGGTTGCTATTCCTACTACTTCTGGTACCGGTTCTGAAGCAACGCAGTTTACTATTATTACCAATACAGAAAAAGATATTAAAATGCTTCTTAAAGGTCCGGTACTTATGCCGGATGTTGCAATCGACGACCCTGCTTTTACCCTTACTGCGCCTAAGAGTGTAACTGCCGCAACCGGTCTTGACGCTCTTTGCCACGCTTCTGAGGCGTACACTTCACGCAAGGCTCAACCGCTTACTGATGAATTTGCGCTTTCCGCTATTAAGAAGATATTTAAGTATCTTCCTGTTTGCTATAATGACGGCAGCAATGTTGAGGCAAGGGCACAGATGTCGCTTGCCGCTCTTGAAGCAGGTGTAGCATTTAATAACGCTTCCGTTACCGTAATTCACGGTATGAGCCGCCCTATCGGTGCGCTTTTCCATGTTCCTCACGGTATAAGTAACGCTATGCTTCTTTCAGCTTGCTTTGGATATGTTTACGATGGTGCATATGGTCGTTTTGCGGATATGGCTCGTGAAATCGGTGTTGCAACTAAGGAAGATAACGACGAAGCAGCTGCTAAGAAATTTATTGACGCTTGTAACGAACTTTGCAAAATTTGTGAAATTCCAACTCTTGAGAAATACGGAATCAATAGGGATGAATTTTTTGCAAATATGGACAAAATGGCAGAAGATGCTATGGCTTCCGGTTCACCGTCAAACACTATTAAGGAAATAGGCAAAGATGATTTGCTTAATATTTATAGAGAACTTTGGAAATAAAAGAAAGGAAAGTTATGAAGAAATTTATTAAATATTTTAGTGCTTTACTTGCTGTACTTATGATTTTTACTTCAAGTACGGTGGCACTTGCATCAACTCAGTCGTCAATACTTCAAAGTGACGATGAATATCATACTTATACTCATAACACTAAGTTTGACACTTTTAATAAAGTTATGGGCATAGATGTATCGGAACATAATAAAACTATCGATTTTAACGCAGTTAAAGCTAACGGTATCGATTTTGTTTATGTAAGAGTAGGTTATACCGGTTATACAAAAAAGAAGTTTTCGCTTAATTATGATAAATACTATGACACTTATATCAACGATGCTTTGGCCGCAGGTCTTCAGGTTGGTGTATATTGGTATTCTCAGGCTCTTAATGAGGATGAAGCAGCTCAGGAAGCTAATATGCTTTTAAGTGCAATTTCTAACCCTGACGGTTCGCCAAAGTACAATATTACAATGCCTGTTGTTGACGATTATGAGTTTGCCGGTGTAGGTGACAACGGAAGACTTGACAGTGCTAAGCTTTCAAAAGACCAAATGACCGCTAATGTGCTTTCATTTGTTTCAACAATATCTCAAAGAGGATACACTCCTTGTCTTTATGCTAACAAAACATTCCTTGAAAAGAGTGTCAGCGCTTCGCAAATTGCACCGTATGCTAAAATTTGGCTTGCTCATTATAATACTGTTACCGGTTATGCAGGTGATTATGAGTATTGGCAGTTTACCTCAAGCGGTAAGGTTTCAGGTATAAGCACTAAAGTTGATATGAATGTTTGGTATCAAGGTGCGACGCCTGCACCTGCTCCTGTACCTGTAGTTACTCCGCCACAGCCTGAACCTCAGCCTGATACAACAGTTCCTGCTACTCAGCCTGATACTTCAACAACTCAACCTACAACTCAGCCGACGACTGTTACAACAACTGTTTCACCGGTTTCTGCAGCAAAAGTTACAAATCTAAAGGTTAAATCAAAGACAAATACGACCATTACTTTTACATGGAAAAAACAAGACGGTGTTGATTATTATAATATTTATAAGTACGATTCAAATTCCAATTCTTATATCCATATTGCTTCAACTGATGGAAATGTTAATAATATAAAAATTTCCAAACTTCCTGAAGGCACATATTTCAGATTTAAAGTTACTGCTGTTGCTAACGGTGAAGAAGGCTCAAAAAGTGAGCCTTGTAAGGTTGTAACTAACCCAAGAAAGGTTCAAACCAAACTTGCTAAAAGTAATAAGAAAAAGAAGATAACATTCAAATGGAAAAAGACAACCGGTACCGGCTATCAATACCAATGGTCAACAAGTAAGAACTTTAAAAAGAATTTTTTGACTAAAACAACCAAGAAAACAAATGTAACCATTTCTACTTCTCAAAGTAAAAAGACTTATTATGTTCGTGTAAGAGCATATAAAACTCATTCAAACGGAACTAAGTATTACGGCAAGTGGTCAAATGTAAAAAAAGTAAAAGTTAAATAAGAAAAAAGCACATCAATAGCTTTTAGCCGTTGATGTGCTTTTACTTTTATAATTCTTTTAAAAATCTTATTTGCTCTTTTTCGTTGGTGTATCCGAGTTTTCGGTAAAACTCGTGTGCATCTTTTCTTGAATATCCTGAATTAACTCTGATTTTTGTAATGCCTATTGACTTTGCCCAATCTTCAACCTCATTAATAAGCTTTGTGCCTATTTTATGATTTCTGTATTCTTTTGAAACAGCTAAGCCTAAAAAGTTAATGAGCGATTCAAAATATAGCGGTTTGTAAACCTCTGCGTGTAAATACCCGACAATTATACCGTCGTAATCAGCAACAAAAACTCGCTCGTTTTTGTCGTTAAGTTCTTCAAGCCTTTGCTTAACTAACTTCTCATCGCAGTTATAACCTAAGTCGTCACAACTTATTTTGCAAATATCTCTGTAATCTTTAACTTTTGCATTGCGAATTTTTAACCTGTTTTCGTCAAATTTAATTTCATTTTTTTCAATTAACGGAACATAAATCTCATAATATCTGTTTTTTCTTCTAAGTTCTCTATCAGTTTCAAGATGAAATACTTCAATAATATATTCTTTTTTTATATTATAATTTGAAGAAGGCAGCCAAGAGTTAAAAATCAAATCGTGAATTTTTGGGAGTTCAATTCCTGCATATCCGCCTTTGTCAGTAGTGAAAACTGCATATTTACCGCCTTTTATTTTAAGCGTTTTAAGGTTATCAAAATCGGTATCTTCTTTTTTTCTTGCAATGGAATATTTACCGTTGTCAAAAATGCCGTACCAAATTCCGTCATAGCCGTTGCAAATCTTTTCAGGACAATGTTTATTGTCAAGTGACCACATAGTATTTTCCTGTTCAAATCTGTTACAGGCTTGGCAGTTGAAGTTTTCAGTTAACCCATATACTTCAAATTCTTCAATTTCTTCGATTTTAAAATTGATTTTTTGAGCACCTTTTACATTGATTTCAAACCTTGCAGGCGGGAACAGATTAACCCGGCAGTTTTTGCTTTTTGCTTGTGTTGGTGAAACATTGTGCTGAGAAGTAAAAGCTTTGCAAAATGAATCGTAACTGTTAAAGCCATATTTAAAAGCAATATCCGTTATACTCTCATCGCTGTTTTGCAAGTCGTAAACTGCAAGTGAAAGACGCCTTTTTCTAATGTATTCTTTAGCTGTCATATTAAGCATAGATGTAAAGAAACGATTAAAGTTGCCGGCGCTTTGATTTGTTATTAGTGCAAGAGTATTGATGTCTATGTCGCTACAAATGTTTTCTTCAATATAGTTGCACGCCTCGTTAAGTTCATTTAGTATATTCATATTTATCACCTCAATTAAGATTATATCAAAGTGATTTTGCGAGTGCACTGAATATTGGACACTGATTTTTCAGTATGATATTAATCATTATTGCCATATAATTTTTCGTGGAGCTTTTTAACTTCATCTTTTGTAAGCTTATAGCAGAACGCCATAAGAACGAACATAAGTGTTAAAATAATTGCAGGAACGATAGTTGAAGCGTCATATAGTTTAGATAATACTTCCGGTGACTGTACTGCTTGCGTACCCTTATAGCCAATTAAGCCAAGCATACCCGAAGCGCCTGCACCTGCTACTGTATGACCGAGTTTTCTTACAAATGAATATACGCTGTATGCAGTGCCTTCTTCTCTTCTGCCTGATAATAGTTCTTGATAATCTGTTACATCCATAACGAGCGCCCAAACTTCGAGCACTAAGAATGTTTGACCTGCACCTGAGAAGAAAACAAGAATAAGAAAAGCATAAGGGTTTGTTGCAAGTGAAGTGAACCTGAAAAGAAACATAATAATATTAATCACTGCTGCAAAACCTAAGCCTACAGCACAAATTTCTTTTTTGCCGTATTTTCTTATAAGTTTATTCATAAACGGCAAAAACAGCGCCATAGGAAGATAGGTGCAAATGGTAACAATACTGTAAAGACCCGGCTTTTCAAAATAATTTTTGAAAAGATAGTTATATACAGTTTGGGTGTACATTTGAAATGTGATAAGAAGCATGGAAATAATGCAAATAATAATAAATGGCTTGTTTTTAAGCATTATTTTAATTGTTGCAAACAAGTTGTAATCGCTTGTTTTTTGAGTAGGAGGTAACTGTATTCTCTCTTTAGTAAGTTTGAAATGAGTAACAAAAATAATTACAGATAAAACAGCAAGCGCACCAACAGCTAACGAAAGCTTATTACCGTCAAGAATTTTTGCTTCCTGACCGTTAGCGCCTACAACTGTTGTGTAAACCATAAGCGGTAATAAAATTTGAGCCGGAAGACCGCCGATACCTGCACCGACCGACCTCCACATTGAAAGGGAAGACCTTTCAACTTCATCGTCAGTAATAACGGAAGCGAGCGAGCCGTAAGGGATGTTAACGCCTGTGTACATCATTCCGTAGAAAATATATGTAATATAAGCATAAATCAAATATTGATTATCCGATAAGCCCGGAATTTTAAAGAACATCAAAAATGCGCCCACAGCAAGAGGGAAGGATGCCCAAAAAATATATGGTCGAAACCTGCCAAATTTGGTTGGCTTCCTCGAGTCGATAAATGCGCCCCATAGTGGGTCATTGATTGCGTCCCATATTCTTGCAACAATCATTAATACGGTTATTTTTGCCGCAGATATTCCAAGCACATCTGTATAAAACATATTAAGAAATGACGACACAAGACCGAAAGTCATTATTCCGCCCATATCGCCGAGAGCATAACCGAGTTTATCTTTTACTTTTATTCCATGCGTTTCCATAAATCTTCTCCTTAATATCAATAATTAACAATAATATCGATATAATAATAAAATTATTATATAAAATATACAAATATATGTCAATTATTAATTAAGGAATATTGTATAAACTATTGTTCGGTGGCTTTACTATTTTAAATAACATTGAATGAAAAGATTTTCGTAGGGGCGAACTGTGTTCGCCTTTTATTCATAATCATTAACTGCCATTAATTTGATTTGCATAGTTTTTTTCTATAAATTGAATTTCTTTTTAATTATTTGTGCTGTATCCTTTGCAGACAGATTAGAGTTATCTATTTTTATATAATTGTCAAAAGTTATTTCATTTTCATAGCTTACCATACGGTGTGTGTTGTCATCGTGAATAAGCAATTTGTCAGAAAATTCAATATTTCTTTTTGACGGTTTATTATTCAACCTGTTTTCTGTTTTATTTCTTTCAAGTCTTATTTTTTGAGGTGCAACAAGTTCTACATAGTAAAAATCAGTGCCATATGGTTTAAATATATTTTTTATATTCTCTGTATTTTCCCAATCTTCTTTGCAATCAAATGCCCACATAAAAGTGAAAATCAAGCCGTATTTGTTTGATTTTGCAAATTCTTTAAACACGGACTCACGAAATTCTTTTATAACAGTTTCATTAAATTCACCAAATACTTCGAGAACCGGTTCAATACTCATATGATTATGAAATAATCGTAAATCTGTAATTTTTGTAAGTTCTTGACCAACAGTCATTTTTCCTACTGCTGCGTTTCCAAATAAAAATACTAATTTCATATTCTTTTCTCCTAAATAAAAAATACCCCGTTGATGATATGTTCACCAACGGGGTAATAATGATAGTTGTTAACTATGATATTCCGAAAATGAACACAGCAAACTAAATCTATACGCTCTGCGCATAGACATATACATTCTGTTGAGTTCTAAATTCTTTGTAAACATAGCGTAATCCTTTCAGTAATTATTAATTTATCCTAACATAATAAGTTTTTTGTGTCAAGTATTGCTTTTTGATTTGGTTTTAAGTTTTTTAACTGTCGGTACTACTAAGAAAATTGTGAGAACAAATGACAAAATGTCGGCAACAGGTTGGGCGAGGGCAATGCCGGTGATATCAAACATTCTTGGCAAAATTAAAATTGCGGGAATATAGAATATACCTTGCCTTGCAAGCGCTAATATTGTTGCTTTGCCCGATATTCTAAGCGACTGCATAAGCATATTTGATGCTGTGCAAAAACCGGTTACAAGCATTGCGAAACTTTGGTATCTTAACGCTTTTGCTCCGATAGTAATTACATCTGTATCATCTCTGAAAACTGCGATAAGTTGCGGTGCAAAAATAAAACCGATAATTGAAAATACAGTGATTATTATTGTAGTAACGACTGCTAAAAATTTATAACCGTCATAAACTCTTTTGTAATTCTTAGCACCAAAATTAAAACTGCATACCGGTTGATATCCCTGACCGTAACCAATTACAACAGCCATACCGAGGAACATTACTCGGTTATAAACGCTCATACCTGCAATAACAGCGTCACCGAAAGGAGCACAGGCAAAGTTCATAGCTATATTTGCAACAGTGCCTATTCCTTGCCTTGCAAGTGACGGTAAACCGTTTTTAAATATGGTTAAATATACTTTAGCCGTTGGTTTAAAACGCTTGATACTCAGTCTGATATTATCATTCTTAAATGTGCCGAAATAAAGTATAAAAAAGCTGACTATTTGACCTATTACGGTTGCAAGCGCCGCACCTGCCACTTCAAGTTTAAATGTAAAAATAAAAAGCGGGTCAAGTGCAATGTTTATTATACTGCCTGTAAGTATGCCTATCATTGAATAAAGTGCACTGCCTTGATATCTGAGCTGATTGTTAAGCACAAATGAGCCGAGAATAAAAGGTGAGCCGAGCAAAATATATTTTAAATAAGTTGATGCATATTCAATAGTGGTTTTGGTTGCACCAAGTAAAAGCGCAATGTTGTTTGAAAAAAATAAACCGATGACTGCTAAAATTATTCCGACAAATATGACAGTGAAAAAAGCAACATTGGCATAAATTTGCGCATCATCTTTCTTCTTTTCACCGAGAAGTGTACTTACCATAATTCCACTGCCGTTTCCGAGGAAAAAGCCGATAGCCTGAAGAAGCGTCATTATTGAAAATACTATTCCTACCGAAGCAACGCTTTGCGTATTGATTTTGCCTACAAAAAAGCTGTCAGCCATATTGTAAATTGCCGATACAAGCATTGAAAGAATCGTGGGTATTGCAAGCGAAGAAATTAAGCCTTTAACAGGTGCATTTGCAAGTTTGTCATATTTATCTTTATATTTCTTTCTTTTCATTTTTTCACTCTTTAACTCTTAAATAAACGCACATCTCGTTTTCACCTCTGTTAGCCCAAGTGTGGTAGGGGATGAGATGAAGTTGGCATTTTTTATATTCTTTTTCTTTATATTCAAAATAAAGCGATGTATCTTCTTTTTCTCTAAAGCCGTCTGCCGTGATTGTTAAATCTTTGTTTACGATAAAATTAGTTTTTGCGCTGATTGATAACATTTGCAAATTTATACCGTTGTCAATTTCTTCCAAGCAGTATACTACCGGTCCACGCATTACGGCAACTTTGCCTATATTATCTCTTACTTCGTTCGAGCAAGCTATTAATTTAGGCTTAATGTCAAAATCAATATTTAAACTTGTATCATTAATTATTTCAATGTAAGCATAACCGTCAATGACATTATAACTTTTGTCAATAATGTAATTATTGCACCAACCCGGTATCCTTACGGCTAAAGTAAAAGACTTTTTAGCTTTTATGTCTAAACTTACTTTGCCGCTGTTAATATAGTCTGATTTAATGGTGATATCGGCTTTGTCTGTAGTTATCTTTCCGCTTATAAATAAATGAACAAATATATTTTCTTTATTTTCACTGTAGCAGTACTCGTTAAGCGAAGAAATAAGCCTTGCTAAATTCGGCGGGCAACAAGCACAGCCAAACCATTTTTGCCTTGTCGGTTTAATATGCTTTTTTCTTTCGTCTTTATTTGAAGCTTTTGGCAATACCTCGAGTGGGTTAACATAAAAGAATGATTTTCCGTCCTCACTCATACCACTCAAAACAGTGTTATATAACGCTCGTTCCATAACATCTGCATAATTGCTTTTAGGCTTAATTTGAAGCATTCTTTTGGCAAAAAACATCAGTCCGATAGACGCACAGGTTTCGTTATATGCTAAGTCATTTGGCAAATCATAATTGTAACTGAAAGCTTCTCCGATTGATGTTGAACCTATGCCACCGGTAATATACATTTTCTTTTGCTCAATATTATTCCAAATGTTTTCGCAGGCAGTGTATAACTTCTCGTTGCCTTTTTCTTTTGCAACATCTGCCATACCTGAATATAAATATACCCCTCTTACTGCGTGACCGACTGCTTCTTTTTGCTCAAAAACAGGTAAATGTGCTTGGTTATATTCATAATCTAAACTGTTATCGGTTCTATTGTAATTTCTCTCAATGTCAAAATAATACGGTTTTGTACCTCGCTGCTTTATAAAAAATTCAGCACAGTCAAGATATTTTTTATTATTTGCAGTTTTATATAATTTAACCATTGCAAGTTCCGCAATTTCGTGACCGGGATATCCTTTTTTGCCGCTTTGGTTAAATGTATTGCAAATTAAATCTGCAAATTTAACGGCAGCGTTTAACAGTTTATCCTTGCCGGTGGTGTTAAAGTATGCCACTGCTGCTTCAGTAAGATGACCGAAGCAGTAAAGCTCGTGCCTGTCTTTTAAATTAGTGAAAATTTTTGACGGGTCGTTAATAATATAAAGGGTGTCGAGATAGCCACTGTCAAGTTGAGCCGAGCATATTAAATCAATGATTTCGTCACATTTGCTTTCAAGTTTTTCATCCGGCGTGTTTGAAAGGAATAAGCAACAGCTTCTATCCACTTGTAAACATCACTGTCTTGAAAACACCAGCCTAAAAACGAATTTTTGTCGCATTCATTTTCTTTATATTCCCATTTATCAACAGGATATATATTTACTTTTTCATTTGATTTGATTTTTTTTACAACTTCACTTGCTTTTTTAAAATTTTCAAGGCAGTAGCTCTTAGGCGCACCGTCAATTTTGTCATTGAGCGCTTTAAGTTGATACGGTATCATTTCATTTCTTACAAGCTCAATATATTTATTCCAAAATTCATCGTCAATCTTGCTTCTTTTATTATTAATAAAATTGTTGAATTGTTTTTTATCCATAGTTTTCTCCAAAAAAATAATGCACTCAAAGTTTTGCCTTTAAGTGCATTTTATCATATTATTAGATTTTTTCAATATTATGCGGCATAATCATTTGAATTTGCGGCAATTTTAACCATATCAATACCGCTAAAGCTTCTAAATGATTTTTCTACTCTTTCTAAATGTCTTTTCTCAAATTCCTGCTGTTGCTTTTTCTTCTTTTTGTTTTTATCTTCAATAAGAAAAAATACAGTGCCGACTGCTAACAAAATTGCAACATCAAGCGCAAAAAATATCTTCATTTCATTTGATGTGAGTGTTTTGAAAAGATTGAATGTTAAAGCAGTAATGCCGAAGCCTGCAAAAAGAGTAACTGTAGTGATAAATAAACCTTTGAGTAATTTTTTAATTGAATTTTTCATTATGAAAAACCTCCTTCGTTTGATTACAAACTCATTTTAACAAAAACAAATTTATATTCAATAGGAGATAAAAGCAGAGTACCTATAATGGTACTAATGAAACAAGTGTTCTAAAATTGTTTGACAACTATTCTATTATATATTTTAGACTCTTTGCACATTCTTTAAGCTTACTTTGCGGTATGCCGGATGGGGAAAGAACGAGTGTTATCTTACCGTTTTCATATTTTTCAATAAACACAGAAATTCCGTTTTGCTCAAATAAGTCAAGGCTTTTGTTAAATTCGATTTCCATAATAATTTGAAGCGTATTTTCACCGATTGAGATTGAAGCAGACGGAAATTCTTCTTTTAAAATGAGATAAAATTCCTTTGTTTTGCTTGAATAAAGCCTTCTTATTTTTCTTGTTTGCGAATTTATATGACCGTCACGGATGTATTGACATAGCGCTATTTGCTCTGTTTTACTTGCCGTTTGAGCAAATTTATGAATGTTTTCTTTGTAAAGTCCGGCAAGTTCCTCGTTAAGTACCATAAAACTTATTCTTATGCCGGGCAAAAGCATTGCCGAAAACGAACCGAGGTATATTACATTTCCGTGACCTAAAGTAAATAGAGCCGGTGTAGGCTTAACATTATACATAAAATCGTTTTCATAGTCGTCCTCAATAACAATCGAGTTGTGAGCAAATGAATATTCAACAAGTTCCAGTCTTCTTTTATTTTTCATAACATCGCCCCAGCGTGTCATATGCGAAGGTGAAACATAAATAATATCTGCGTCTTTATATCTTGTATGAACATCGTAGCCGTAATCTTCAAAAATTCCTATACCCTGAGTAAAACTGCTGTTTGGAAAAGATACCGTTTTGCTGTTATCAAAAAGAGAAGCAAGAATTGTAAGCAAAACGCCCACACCGGCTCCTATTACTATTCTGTCCGGTGATGCGGTTACATTTCTTTTTTCTCTTATGTATTTTGCAATGGCACATCTTAAATCGTATTCGCCTTGCGGTTGACTGTAGGTTAAAAGCCTTTCTTTTTGCCTTAGGGCGTTTTTTATGTACCTTTGCCAAAGCGATATATCAAAGCTTTCAGGGTCGGCTGATTCGCCGCACAAATTATAGATATATTTTATACTTTTTTCTTCGTGATTTTTGTCACTATTATTTTTATTGATTATCGAAACAAAGTATCCGCTTTTTTCTTTAGAAATAATATAACCGTCTGCGCAAAGTTCAAAATAAGCATTTTGTACCGTTGTTGTTGATACATTGTAAATGTGCGAGGCACCCCTGACTGACGGAATTTTATCGCCGTGTGAGAGCTGACCTGTTTCAATTTGCCTTTTTATATCATTATATAGTTTGCTGTATTTTTTCATATCTGTATACCCAAAATCTGTTGAAACTGTATCTTTAATTAACTACAGTTTTATTATATAATATTACATTGTGATAATCAAGATGTTAGGTGATAATATGAAAAAATGTGCTGTTATTAACGATTTATCAGGTTTCGGTAAATGTTCGCTTACTGCTTCGATTCCGCTTATGTCGGCAATGGGTGTAGAAGTTCATCCGCTTTTAACTGCAGTTCTTTCAAATCAAACTGCTTATGAAAGCTTTAAATCTTTATCGCTTACCGACACAATGCTTCCGTTTATTGATGAGTGGAAAAAGCTCGGTGCTTCCTTTGACGGCATATTAACAGGCTTTGTTACAGATAAAATGCAACTTGAAATAATCAGCAAATTTATAGATGAATTTAAGGGTGAAAATACACTTGTTGTTGCCGACCCGGTTATGGCAGATAACGGTGCACTTTACGGCGGATATGATATGTCAATGTGCGATGTAATAAGAAAGTTTTGCTTTAAAGCCGATGTTATTACACCTAACACTACTGAACTTGCTATTCTTGCTAATAAAGATGACTGCAGAGTGTTTGATGATGAGTTTATTAATGATTATGGAAATATTAAGGAAAGCTGTTTAAAACTTTTTGATAAAGGAATTAAAAGAATAGTTGTTACGGGCTATAAAGAAAATGACTTTATTTCAAATATAATTTTTGATAACGGAAAGTTTGATAAAGCTACCTTTAAAAAAGTCGGCGGATATTACAGCGGTACCGGTGATGTGTTTGCATCCGTTTTGACCGGTTCGCTTCTTAACGGAAAAAGTCTTGTTGAAGCTTGTGAAAAAGCAGGTGAATTTATTACAAATACAATTAAAGTGACTGAAGTTACAGACGGCAACGACGGTATCGCTTTTGAAAAAAATCTAAAGGAGTTGATTTCTTATGAATAAAAAAGTTTTAAAAATGGTCTATGCGGCAGTATTTGCGGCAATGGTTTTTGTGCTTACAAGATTTATTCAAATTCCTGTACCGGGCGGTATGGGCTATCTACATTTCGGCGATGCTATGATTTATCTGGTTGCGTCAACTCTCGGCGGTCCTTGGGCACTTTTGGCTTCGGCTATAGGTGCTGCAATAGCTGATTTGTCGTCGGTTTATGCCGTTTATGCACCTGTAAGCGCTATAGTTAAAGTTCTTATTGCACTTCCATTTGTTCTTGTAAATAAAAAGAGTGAAAAAATATTGACACCGCTTACTATTTGTCTTACAATACCAAGTGGCATAATTACGGTACTTGGCTATTTTGTCGGTGATTGCATCATTAACAAAGCTTATGCTGTTGCCGATATACCTATGAATGTCGTTCAGGCGGTAGGCAGCGCAATTATATTTATTATTATCGGTGCCGCTTTTGATGCCGCAAAACTTAAAAAGAAATTATTTATTAATAGTATGAAGTAAGAAAGTGATATTATGGCAGATATAGTATATACATTAGATGGTTGCGTTTATCTTAATATAACAAATAAATGCCCTTGTAACTGCGCTTTTTGTATTCGTTCCAAGAGTGACGCTTACGGCGACGCTAAAGAACTTTGGTTTGATAAAGAGCCTACTTTTGAAGAAATTAAAAAGGCTATTGACGATTATGATTTTCACGGTGTTGATAAAGCTGTTTTCTGCGGCTACGGTGAACCTACAAATGCTTATGACAATCTTATTAAATCGGCAAAGTATTTAAAAAAGATTAATCCTAATATTAATCTCAGACTTAATACGAACGGTCTTTCCGACTTGATTAACGGCAAGCCTACTGCCAAGGAATTATCATCTGTTTTTGATTATATTTCTGTTTCTCTTAACGAGCCTGACAGCGAGAAGTATGATAAAATTACCCGTAACTGTTTTAAAGGCAAGGCTTTTGAAGCAATGCTTAAATTTACTAAGGAATGTGTTGCCGATTGCCCGAAAGTAAGAATGACTGTAGTTGATGTTATTTCACAAGAAGACATTGAAAAGTCAAGAAAAGTTTGTGAGTCAACGGGCGCTGAGTTTAAAGTTCGTTCGTTTGCAAAGGGCAGATAAATAAAATCAACAATTAATTAATGATACCGAGGCTTTTCCTCGGTATTTTTTGTTGTAATGATTAAATTTTTGTGATACAATAAATTTGGATAATTATTGCTTTTTAAGGGGGATTTTATATGAGCAGTAATAATAAAACCGGTGCACTCGGGGCTAAAGTTTGGTCGACTGTTATTATGTTTGGCTTAATCGGTCAAATTGCATGGGTGGTTGAGAATATGTATTTTTCCCGCTTTATGCAAAATGAAATTACGAGAGCACCATATGCAACAACTCTTATGGTTGCTTTTTCGGCGGTATTCGCTACTTTGTCAACGCTTATCGGCGGTGCGCTGTGCGACAGAGCCGGCAAACGAAAGCTTTTTATATGTTGGGGTTATGTTGTTTGGGGCTTTACAATTATGATGTTTGCGCTTGTTCCGATGAAGCCGGGCGAAGATAAAGTTCTTCCTATGGTTATTCTTGTTGTGGTAATGGACTGTGTTATGTCAATAATCGGTTCAATCAGTAACGATGCCTCGTTTAATACTTGGATAACAGATATATCAAATACGGCAAACAGAGCGAGAGTGGATACTGTTTTGGCTATAATGCCACTTGTTGCTCTTGCGGTTGTTTTCGGCGGTTTTGACTCACTTACAAATGAAAGTGCAACAACAGATGATTGGAAAAAGTTTTTCCTTATTTTGGGTGTTATCCCAACTGTCGGCGGTCTGCTCGGATTGTTTATTATGAAAGATAAAGAGGGAATAGTGCCTAATAAAAATAACACATTTTGGTCTGATTTTACATATTCGCTTCAACCGAATGTTATAAAGGAAAATAAAATGCTTTATGTTTGCTTGGCGGGTAATATGGTATCGGCTATTGCTTATCAGGTTTATGTAAACTATCTTTTCAATATTGTTGAGGGAACGCTCAAAATTAAGAATTATATCATTCCTGTCGGCATTATAATGGTCGCAGCCGCAGTCGGTTCTGTTTTAGTATCATCTGCAATGGATAAAAAAGGGAAAAAACATTTTTACTATCCTACAATTATTGCAGGTATAGTAGGCTGCATTGTTATTTGGTTTGCAAAATTCTTTGTTGATAAAAACGAAACGGCAGAACTTATAATTTTGATTATCGGTGGTATACTTGTAATAGGTGTAAGTCTTGTAATGGCAGGTTTGTTTACGGCTTCTTATCGTGACTATATACCAAAAGGCAAAGAGGGACTTTTCCAAGGCTGCAGAATGGTAATGTATGTGCTCGTTCCGATGATTATAGGTCCGGTAGTCGCTCAAGTTATTATTAATGTTGCTAACAAAGGCGTAAAAGATTCAAACAATATAGTATATCCAATGGAACTATTCCTCGGTGCGGCAGTAATTATGTTTTTTGCTTTCATTCCTGCCAAAAAAGTTCGTGATAATCAACCAAAAATGCACGATGAACTTATGAAAAAGTTATAAAAGTTTGTTTTGCTAACAAACGAATGTTAACAAAATGTTCATATTTTTTCATTCTTAATTCAAGTATGCTTTGTATTATTATCACAATGGATAAAAGAAAACATAAGTTAATGATTAGTGGAAAGCAGTTTTAGGAGTCAGAGTTTCTCCTCATTCAATTCATAAAATACTTTTTTCATTTCTCTGTCTGCTTTTAAAAATACTCCATCCACGATTGTAGCAAGGCAATGTTCCCACAGCATTGCCTTGTTTTTTTGTCGTTATATAAAAAGAGAACATAGATTATTCTGTGTTCTCTCAAATTTTATTTATTCTTTTTTATATTTATTACTATTATCTCCGGGTGGTTAAAAAGTCTCAGCGGAAATTCCGAATTACCAAGTCCACGGCTTATTATCAGTTTAGGTCTTTCACCGAATGTACCCCGTGCATATTTCGGCAATATACCTTGACCGGGTGAGAAAAGCGGACCTACAAACGGCATTATCCATTGTCCGCCGTGTGCGTGACCGGACAGTTGCAAATCAAAATCATATTTTGAATAATTAAGTTCTTTAATACCTTTAAAATTTTCCGGAAAATGACTTAATACAAGTTTAAAACCGTCATATTGCGCTAATTTGTCAAAGTATGAACTCATATCTTTATAAACAAATGTGCCGTTTTTCCTTGCTTTATAGTCGGAAAAATCAGCTTGGTTTTCGTCAAGCCCGAGTATTGTGCAAAATTCATTTTGCGCATATCCGTTTAAAAGGACATTGAAACCGATATTATTAAGTTCAAGCATAAGTTCGTTGAAATTATCAAGCCGTCTTTCATGATTACCGGTTATGTAATAAACAGGTGCAATTTTTACAAGCTCTTTGCCGTATTCAAGCATTTTTTCTTTATTTTTGCACTTGTCGTTAATGTAATCACCTGTAATGCAAATAATGTCAGGCTTTTGCTCTTTGGTTTTAGTTAATACTGTTTTAAACGGCTTTGAATGAAAGTCGGAAAGATGCACAATTTTAAAATTACTTTTGGCATCTTCACTTTTTATTTCGTATTTTGTTAAATCTATTTTGTTGTTTTCGTAATAACAAAATGCTAAAAACAAGACTATTATTGCAAAAATTATAATATATATCATCATATCACCTGTTAATATAATATATTTTTTTCTCTTTTTAGTCAATGTTTAAAATTTGTTATCAAATTAAAAAGGTTTTTAATGTATAATTTAGTATATTATATTGGAAGGGTGAGATTTTTGGACGATTCAATTCGTATTTTGGCGCAAGAAAACGAAAAAAAGATTCTTTGTGATAAAGCTTGCTTAGCAATCAATTCCCGTGGTAGGGTAAGACCTGAACCCGAGTGCAATGTAAGGACTTGTTTTCAGCGTGACCGTGACAGAATTATTCATTGCCAGGCATTTAGGAGGCTCAAGCATAAAACTCAAGTGTTTTTAGCTCCGAGCGGCGACCATTATCGCACAAGACTTACCCACACTCTTGAAGTCGCACAGATTGCCAGGACAATCGCACGAGCACTTTGTCTTAATGAAGATTTGACTGAAGCGGTGGCTCTCGGCCACGATTTGGGTCATACTCCTTTCGGCCATGCAGGAGAGCGTGCGCTTAATCAGCTTTGTGAAAACGGTTTTAGACATTATGAGCAAAGCGTAAGAGTTGTTGAAAAAATAGAAAAAGGCGGCAAGGGTTTAAATCTTACAGATGAAGTTAAAAACGGTATCCTTTGCCATACTAAGGGTGAAGAAGCGTATACTCTTGAAGGGCAAATAATTCGTATTGCCGATAAAATTGCTTATATTAACCATGATATTGATGACGCTCAAAGGGCGGGTGTACTTGTAGAGGAAGATATACCTCTCAGTTTAAGAATGCAACTCGGTATGACTAAGAGTGAAAGAATCAACAATATGGTTATTGATGTTATTAAAAACAGTGACGAAAAAATCAGAATGAGCGAAGACTGTTATGTCGGTTTTATGGACTTGCATGATTTTATGTTTACCGCTGTTTATACTAATCCCGTTTGTAAGAGCGAGGAAAAAAAGGCTGTTGATATGCTTATCAATATTTATAACTATTATATTAAACATATTGATGAAATGCCTGAAGAATATATTATCATTGCAAATGAAGACGGCGATGAAAGAGCTGTTTGCGACTATGTTGCAGGTATGAGTGATACATATGCGCTCAAAGTGTTTAATAAACTTTTTGTGCCGATGTTTTGGTACGATTGATTTTAAGTAAAGGAGTTGAAATAATATGGCACTTAATGAAAATTTTTTGCAGGAATTGAAGTTTAAAACCGATATTGAAGATATTATTTCAACTTATGTTACGCTTAAAAAGAGAGGTAATACCTCCGTCGGTCTTTGTCCGTTTCATAATGAAAAAACGCCTTCGTTTACTGTTTATAATGACACTCAGTCATTTTACTGCTTTGGTTGCGGCGCAGGCGGTGACGCAATAGGCTTTATAAGAAAAATTGAAAATCTTGATTATATTGATGCTGTTAAGCTTTTAGCGCAGCGTGCCGGTATGCAAATGCCGCAAGATGGTTTTGATGACAGTATATCAAAAAAGAGAAGACGAATTTTGGAGATTAACAGGGAATCGGCAAAATTTTTTCATTCTTATATGATGAGCGAACAAGGTAGGGTCGGTTTAGAATATTTTTTAAACCGTGGTTTGACTAAAAAGACTATGACCAAATTCGGTTTGGGTTACGCTCCCGACAGTTGGGACTCACTTCTTAAACACTTGAAATCGCTCGGTTACGGTATCGGTGAAATGGTTGACGCAGGTGTTGTTAAAGTTGGCAGAAACAATAATTATTATGACACATTTAAAAATCGTGTTATTACCCCGATTATTGATGTTAGGGGCAATGTTATTGCATTCGGCGGTCGAGTTCTTGATGACAGTAAACCTAAGTATGTTAATACTTCCGATACGCTTGTATATAAAAAAACAAATGAACTTTTTGCACTTAATTTAGCTAAGGACAGCGGCAAGGATACATTAATTCTCTGCGAGGGGTATATGGATGTTATTTCAATGCACCAGGCAGGGTTTACAAATGCTGTTGCGGGTTGCGGTACTGCTTTGACGAGCGAGCAAGTAAGGCTTATAAGCAGGTATGCAAACGAAGTTATTTTAGCATACGACGCCGACGAAGCCGGTCAAAAAGCCGTGCATAAAGCGATGAATTTATTTAAAACTACAGATGTTAAAATAAAAGTGCCAAAATTTGTCGGCGGTAAAGACCCGGACGAAATAATTAAAAAACTCGGCAGAGATAAGTTTAAAGGTATGCTTGAGGGTGCGACTAATGATACTGAATTTGCACTTCTTGAAATTAAAGATAAATATGATATTTCAACTACTCAGGGCAAAATCGATTTTGTCGGTGACGCTTTAAAAGTTATTGCATCTTTGCAACCTGTTGAGCAAGACCTATATTTAAGCAGAATTTCCAATGAACTTTCCATTGAAAAATCAAGCTTAAAGCTTCAGCTTTCAACAATCGTTAAACTCAGGAAAAACAGAGAAAAAAAATCGCAGTATAAAACCATTATTAACGATTATACAAGAAACGAAGCAAGAAAAACTTATGATACGGGCATTTCAACAAGGCAGTCTAAAGCTGAAAGTCGGCTTTTAACTTTGCTTATATATTATCCCGATTGCTGTAAACTTCTTAATAATTTTGACAGCAGCAGGCTTTCAGACGGTTTTGTAAAAAATGCATATGCTACTTTGCTTGAAAGAATTAATGACGGTCTTGATTTTGATTTAATGACCCTCGGTGAGCAATTCAGTGATACAGATTATGCAAAGTTTTCAAAACTTATGAATACAAATATTGACAGCGCTAACCCGAAAGATGAGTTTAATGACTGTCTTAACATTATAAACGAAGAATATGAAAAGAAAAATTCGTCTTCGCCGTCAGGTATGAGTGAAGATGAGTTTAGAAATTTGTTTAGTAAAATAAACAAATGATATAGGAAACTATAAAGTGGAGGATATTTATTTATGAAAGAAATCAATCTTACACCGGCTCCGGCTACGAGCGAGGATAAGAAAAACGCAGCGTTCAAAAGGCTTATTGAAAAAGGTAAGCAAACGGGTCACCTTTCAACCCAGGATATTGATACTATCATTGTTGAACTTGACCTTGATGTTGATGAACTTGAAAAACTCAATGAGCAAATTGATGCTGCAAATATCAATATTATTGACGATTTTTCGGCAGAAGCTCTTGACGGTATCAACCTCGAAGTAGACTTACCTAAAGAAACAGATGCCGCTGAAACAGTTGCAGTTAACGACAGTGCTGCAATGGATGACCCGGTTAAGGTTTATCTTAAAGAAATCGGTCGTGTACCGCTTCTTACTCCTGAAGAAGAAATTGAACTTGCTATCAGAATTTCCGAAGATGACCAAGAAGCTAAGAAGCGTTTGGCTGAGGCTAATCTTCGTCTTGTAGTCAGCATCGCAAAAAGATATGTCGGCAGAGGTATGCAATTTCTTGACCTTATTCAAGAGGGTAATCTTGGTCTTATTAAAGCTGTTGATAAGTTTGATTACACAAAAGGTTTTAAATTTTCAACTTATGCAACTTGGTGGATAAGACAGGCTATCACTCGTGCTATTGCCGACCAAGCAAGGACTATAAGAATTCCGGTTCATATGGTTGAAACTATTAATAAAGTTAAAAAAGCAAACAGCCAGCTTCTTCATACCAACGGCAGAGAGCCGACACCTGATGAAATAGCTGAATTTCTCGGTATGCCGGTTGATAAGGTAAGGGAAATTTTAAGAGTTGCACAAGAGCCGGTTTCACTTGAAACACCTATCGGTGAGGAGGAAGATTCACACCTTGGTGACTTTATTCCTGATGATGATGCGCTTGCACCTGCCGATGCCGCTTCAATGAGTCTTTTAAAGGAACAGCTTGCAGATGTTCTTAAAACTCTTACACCTCGAGAGGAAAAGGTTTTATCTCTTAGATTCGGTCTTGATGACGGTAACCCTAAAACTCTTGAAGAAGTAGGCAAGGAATTTAATGTAACAAGGGAAAGAATCAGGCAGATTGAAGCAAAAGCACTCAGAAAGCTTCGTCACCCGAGCAGAAGTAAAAAATTAAAGGACTTTTTGGACCAATGATAAGTGAAGAAAAAATTGACAGAATTAATGCCTTGGCTCACAAACAGCAATCTGTGGGTTTAACTCAAGAGGAAAAGGATGAGCAAGCTAAACTCAGACAGGAGTATATTACCGCTGTCAGGGAAAGCCTTGTCGGCAATCTTGAGCATACGTATATTGTTGATGAAAAAGGTAATAAGAAAAAGGTAAAGAAGAAAAATGGGTAAACTTATAATTATTGAGGGGCTTGACGGCTGTGGCAAATCGACCCAAACTGCACTTTTGGAAAAATATTTACAAAACGAAAATATTAAGTATAAAAAAATCAAGCTCCCTGATTATGAAAGCAAGTCAAGTACGCTTGTTAAAATGTATTTAGGCGGTGAATTCGGTGGAAATGCCGATGATGTCAACGCCTATGCGGCAGGTGCTTTTTATGCGGTTGACCGTTTTGCGTCATACAAGCTTGATTGGGGCAGAGATTATGAAGCAGGAACTTTAATTCTTGCTGACAGGTATGCCACTTCAAATTCTATTTATCAAATGGAAAAGATTGATGAATCGAAATGGGACGAGTATCTTGATTGGTCTGCTGATTTTGAATATAACAAAATCGGTATACCGAAGCCCGATTTGGTTATTTTCCTTGATATGCCGGTTGAAGTTTCGCAAAAACTTATGACTTCAAGGTATAACGGCGATGAGGGTAAAAAAGATGTTCACGAAGCTAATGTTGAATTTTTGAATAATTGCAGAAAATCGGCATTATATACGGCTAAAAAGCAAGGCTGGGCGGTTATACCTTGCTCTGACGGTGAAAACCCTTTGCCTATTGATGAAATACATAATACGATTCTTGATTTTATTAAAAAGGAAATATAAAAAATTAATATGTTAGAATTTAAAACTCCGCAAATTGAAGACAAATTATGGGTTGAAGAATGTTTTAAACATTTGAAAACAATGAACTGTGACTATACATTTGGTAATATGTTTGTTTGGAGCACCGAGTATACAACAAAAATCTGCAAATATAAAGATTTTTTTATTTGCAGTTGGGGCAAAGGTGACGAAACGAACTTTGGTATACCTGTTGGAAACGGCGATTTTAAAGACGCTGTCAATGCAGTTAAAGAATATACAAAGGAACTTGGTTTGAAGCTTCGCTTTTATGGTGTTACCGAAGCGTATATTGATATGCTCAATAATTATTTTCCAAATGAATTTGATTTTCAATATGACGATGGTTACGGTGACTATATTTATTCTGTCGAAAAAATGGCAGAGCTTAAAGGTAAAAAGTATCACGGCAAAAGAAATCATATAACTAATTTTAAGCGTAATAACCCTAATTGGTCATTTGAAACTATTAATAAAGAAAATATTAATGATTGTATTGATTTGCATACAAAGTGGATAAGCACTCACAATGATGATAGTGACATTTCATTTGAATTTGAAGCTGTCCTAAAAGCGTTTGAAAATTATGATAAACTCGGCTTTGTCGGCGGACTTATCAGAATAGACGGTGAAGCTATTGCCTATACTTTTGGTGAGCCGATAAGTGAGGAAACTTTTGTAACTCATTTTGAAAAGGCGCCGCCTGAAATTCAGGGCGCATATCCTGTTATTAATCAGGAATTCACCAAAAATTGCCTTATGAATTACAAATATGTAAACAGAGAAGAAGATTTAGGTCTTGAAGGTCTTAGAAAAGCTAAGCAGTCATACTGCCCTGAAATTTTTCTTCAAAAATGTATTGCTGTTTATAAGGGTTAATAAATATGATTAAAGAACTTAATGATGAAAATTTAATTATTCCTTTATGGCAGGAAGCTTTCGGCGACAGTGAAGAAGATATTTCATTTTTTTTAAATAACTGTAAGAATATAAAGTGCTTAGGATATTTTGACGAAAAAATGCTTTCGTCAATGCTCTTTTTAATAGATTGTAAGATTAGCGGCGATGAGTATAAATATATTTATGCTGCTTGCACATATAAAAATAAAAGGGGCAGAGGAGATATGAGCAAACTTTTAGATTATTGCAAATCTAATTTTAACAAAGTTTGCTTAATTCCCGCCGATGATAAGCTTGTTGATTTTTATTTTGAAAGAGAATTTAACATTAAATTTGAATTAAACGATATTCAATTTGACGAAAGCAAAGAAATAAAAGAGTATTTATTTGAAGGATGTTCTTTAGAAAAACCGTTCGTTCTTGCACACAATTTATAGGAGATTTGTTATGATTTATGTTTTTTTAGCAGACGGATTTGAAACGATAGAAGCGCTCGCTCCTGTTGATATGCTCAGAAGGGCAAAATTTGATGTTACTACTGTCGGCGTTACAGGTAAAGAAGTTAAAACTTCGCACAATATTGATGTTTTGGCAGATATTACTAAAGATGAACTTAATATAGAAGATGCAGATGCAATTATTTTACCGGGCGGTATGCCGGGTACGCTTAATCTTGAAGCAGACGCTACGGTTCAAACTTCTATTGATTACTGCGTAGACAACGAAAAATATGTTTGTGCTATTTGCGCCGCACCGTCAATTTTGGGTCACAAGGGTTTGCTTAAAGGCAAAGAAGCTATTTGTTTCCCGGGGTTTGAGGAGGCACTTTCAGGTGCAATAATTTCCGAAAAGTATGTGGTTACAGACGGCAAATTTGTTACCGCAAGGGGCGCAGGCGTTGCTGTTGATTTCGGTCTTGAAATCGTAAAAAATCTCGGCGGCGAAGAACTTTCCAAAAAAATTAGGGAAACAATTCAATGCAAATAAAAAAAGAACTCAGAAAAGAATATAAGCTTATTCGAAAAAATATAGCCGATAAAAAAATTAAAGATGATGCTTTAAATGAAAAGCTTGTTAATTTTAAACCTTTTAAAAACAGTGATACTGTGCTTTTTTATGCCGCTCTTGAAGATGAAGTGAATGTTGACACAGCCATAAAATTTGCTTTTGAACATAATAAAAAGGTTGCTTTGCCCGTTTGTATTGACAACGACGGCAAAATGCAATATTATTACATAAAGTCATTTGATGATGTAATTGTCGGTTCGTTCGGTGTTCGTGAACCAGATATAAATAAATGCAAATTATGTGACGATTTTAATAATTCAATCTGTATAGTTCCTGCCATTGCCTTTGATAAAAGAGGTTATCGTTTAGGATATGGTAAGGGATATTATGACAGGTTTTTGGAAAATTATAAATTTACCAAAGTGGGAATAACTTATGATGAAACACTTGTTTCTTTGATTCCTAATGACCGATATGACATTGCAGTCGATTACATAGTTACTCAAAACGGTATTATCACTGTTTAGCAAGGAGGATAAAATGGATAACAATGATTTTAAACTCAATGAAACGGGAATTAACCCTGTTGATACAGCGAGTGAAAATAATGATATTTATTTTACTAATGTAAATTCTGAAAACTATGAGAAAAATAAAACCGAAGTTTCAAAGCGCAAAGCTACATCTACCGCTCAAACAGTTGTAAAAAAAGCTCCGGTTAAAAAAAGTAAAGGTGTTGCTTCTACCTATATTTTCTTTATTATTGTAATTGCGGTTTCAATGGTTTTATCAATTTATGCCATTCTTTGTATTAACGATGTTTTAGGCATAACTAAAACCACTTCTACAGTTACCGTAAATCTTGATAAAGCTGTTGATAATGTTGACGATGCTGTGGACATTCTTGCTGATAACGGTTTGATTAAATGTAAAAATTTCTGCAAATTCTTCGCAAATTACAGAAAAGCGCAGGTCGGACCGCATGTTAAAAACGGATATATTAGTAAAACATATACTTATGACGCAGGAATATACTATCTTAACGGCAAGATGGGTCTTGAAGGTATGCTTGTTGCGTTTCAGGGTAATAACTCAACTGCAGAAACGGTTACAATCACTTTCCCGGAGGGTTATACCGTTCCTGAAATAGTTCAAAAATTAGCGGATAATGAAGTATGTGACAAATCAGCACTTTTATCTGTTATTCAAACAGTTGATTTTTCCTATTCTCTTGTAAGTGACCTTAAAGCCAAGGATGAAGTTCCGTATAGACTTGAAGGTTATCTTTTCCCTGACACCTATGATTTCTATATTGGCGAAACGGCTAATTCTGTTATTAAAAAATTCCTTTCAAACGGTGATACTAAAATTAAAGAAAAGTACAGAAAAAGAGCTGAAGAATTAGGTTACTCAATGGATGATATTATAAAAATTGCTTCAATTATTCAATGTGAAGCCGGTAATACCGACCAAATGAAAACCATTTCTGCCGTAATTCATAACCGTTTAAATGATACGGCAAACTTCCCGTTATTGGGTGTTGATTCAACGGGTGACTATATTACTAATAAAGTTGCTCCGGCGCTTTCTTCAACTTCCTCTCATACTGCCGATTATTATAAGCAGTATTACAGCACATCCGGTTCTTCTACAGTTGTCGGCTTGCCTCCAAGCCCGATTTGTAACCCGGGTATCGATGCTATTGAAGCTGCCCTTTATCCTGAAAATGTTGATTACTACTATTTCTTCCACGATACTAAGGGTAATATGTATACAGCAAAAACTTATTCTGAATTTAAACAAAAGGCAGCAACTTATGCTCCTTATCTTAATGTGAACTAATGAGAAATATTGAATTACTTTCACCTTGCGGTGATTTTGAAAGACTTAAACTTGCGCTCAAATTCGGTGCCGATGCGGTATACCTTGCAGGTGAAATGTTTGGTATGCGCACAAATCCGTCGAATTTTGATGCGGACGAATTGAAAAATGCGGTTGAACTTGTTCATTCACTTGGTAAAAAAGTATATTTAACTTGCAACACTTTGCCGAGAAATGATGAAATTGAAAAACTTCCCGATTTTTTAAAATATGCCGAGCAAATAGGCATCGATGCATTTATTATAGCTGATATCGGTGTTATGGCTATGGCAAAAAAGTATGCTGCGAGTGTTGACATTCATATGTCAACTCAAGTTGGAATTGTTAATTATCAAACTGCCAATACGCTTTATGAAATGGGCGCTTCAAGAATTGTTACTGCCCGTGAATTATCGCTTGACGAAATAAAAGTAATCAGGGATAAAACACCGAGTGATTTGGAAATTGAAGTGTTTGTCCACGGTGCAATGTGCATGAGCTTTTCCGGCAGATGCATTTTGTCAGATTATATGACGCACCGAGATGCCAACCGTGGCGATTGCGCTCAGCCTTGCAGATGGAAATATCATCTTGTTGAGGAAACAAGACCCGGTCAGTACTTCCCGATTAATGAGGAAAAAAACGGCACATATATCTTTAATTCCCGTGACCTTTGTATGATTGAGCATATTCCCGAGCTTGTTAATGCAGGTGTAGATTCATTTAAAATTGAGGGTAGGGCAAAGAGCGAATATTATACAGCTATTGTTACTTATGCTTACAGAAATGCTATTGATGAGTATTTAAAGAATCCAAGCAATGATTTTAAAGTTCCTCAGTGGATACTTGATGAAATGGAAAAAATGAGCCATCGTGAATATACAACAGGCTTCAATTTCGGTCCGATTAAAAACGGCCAGGTTACTGATACAGGCGGTTATATTCGCAACTGGGATGTTTGCGCCTTGTTCAAGGAATATAAAGACGGCAGGCTTGTTGTCAGCCAGCGAAATCGTTTTTTTGAAGGTGACGAACTTGAAGTTGTTGAGCCTAATAAGAAACCTTATAAACTTGTTGTTGCCGACTTATATAATGAAGATGACGAAGAAAAGGTTGATGTGGCAAATAAAGCTACGAATACTTATTCGTTTAAATGTGACATTCCTATTTCATCTGACGCTATTTTCCGCCGCCAAAGAACAGAATAAAAAATTTACCTCTTGTTAAGAATAAACAAGGGGTATTTTTTATGTCTAAAAGAATCTTTTCAATTTCAGTGGCTTTTGCTCTTATTCTTTCGCTAACACTCGGAAGATTTGGCTATATAATTTTTGGCGATACTTATAAAATCGATAATTTATATAACAGTATAACGCTTGATATCTCAAATTTATATACAAATATTTATTCTCGAAATAAAATTTTGCTTAATAATAATACAAAATCACTCGTTGCTGTGATTAAGCCAAACGAAAAGTCACTCGGTGAATTAAAATTGCTTTTTGATGAGGATAAAATAAAAAATATTACCGATGAACTTAAAAACGGTTATCCTATTGTAATTCCGGTTGATAAATACGCCAATACAAAGTATATTCGCTTATTTGAAACCGTTAATGAAAATTGTAGCAATATGCTTTGCCGTCATTTGATTGATAAGAATTTTGGCGGAGTTGAAAAATATGTCGATGAAAAAATAGGCTCATTGTCTATTAATTACAGTGTTGATGCATTAGGTAAAGTTCTTGACGGTGACAGCGGAAATGTTATAGATAAGAATTATGACTCTAAAGAGGGAATACAAATTTCAATAGATGAAAATATACAAAACATTGTTGAAGATTCTGCCGAAAATATTACTAAAGGTTCGGTGGTTGTGCTTGACTGCGATACTTCACAAATTTTAGCGTCCTACAGTATCGGTAATGATTATCTTAATCGCTCGATTTCCTCTTATGCAGTCGGTTCTGTTTTTAAACTTGTTGTAGCCGCTGCCGCTCTTGAAAATAATATTGACCCGACATATGAATGTAAAAGCAAAATTACTGTCGGCGACACAACTTATCATTGTCAAAATAATCATAAGCACGGCAAGGAAAATATTAAACAAGCACTTGCGAATTCCTGCAACTGTTATTTTGTTAACTTGGCATTAAAGGTAGGCAGAACAAAAATTTATAACACTGCACTTAATCTCGGCTTTGCTTCATCATTTAGTTTATATAATGATGCTTATACAGTACCGTCAAGTGCATTTCCAACTCTTATAGAACTTAAATCTCAGGGTCAGCTTGCACTTCTCGGCTTTGGTCAGGGAAAACTAACAGACACTCCCGCTCATTTTGCAAGCGTCGTCAGTGCTATTGCTAATGGCGGATATTATAATTATCCTACACTCAATTTAAAAAAATCGACCGATACAAGAGCATTCAGCGATAAAACAGCTAAAACTCTTAGGTCATATATGAAAAATGTCGTCGATGTTGGGACGGGGTTCAATGCAAAATATAAAGGAAAAACAGCCGGGAAAACTGCTACGGCGCAAAGCGGAATTTATATCGATGGCAAGGAACAGCTAAATACTTGGTTTGTCGGCTTTTATCCATATGATAAACCTAAATATTCTATTGTCGTTATGTGTGAGGGGGGAAAATCAGGTGGTGAAGATTGTTGTCCGATTTTTAGGACTATAGTTGAAAAATTAGATAAAATGTAGTATTATATATAAAAAAGCAGAGGTGAAGTGTTATGCAAAATTCAAAACTCAAAACTTTGTTTATATATAAACTTCTTGAAAAGTACAGCGATGATGAGCACCCTTTGTCAACAACAGATTTAATCAACCTTTTGGCTGAAAAAGGCATTAAGTGTGAGCGCAAATCGATTTATGCAGATATTGCCGCACTTAATGAAATCGGTTGCGATATTATTACCGTCACAAGTCCCAAGCGTGGCTTTTTTATGGCAACAAGGACTTTTGAAATTCCCGAGGTAATGCTTCTTATTGACGCTGTTTCAAGTGCGGGTTTTATAACGCCGAAAAAAACGCAGTCACTTATCGATAAACTTGAAACGCTTGTTTCCGTTGAACAAGCTAAAACGATGGAAAGTCAGGTTTATGTTGATACCAATTCTGCCAAGTGCGACAATGAAGAAATTTATATTATTATCGATCACCTTAATTCTGCCATAACTCAGTCAAAAAAAGTAAAATTTGTTTATAAACGCAGAAGTATTGATGTTCAAAATAAAAAGAAGCATACAGAGAAAACATTTACAGTTTCTCCCTACGCTCTTATATGGAAAGACGACCATTATTACCTCGTTTGCAATAATGAAAAGTACGATAATTTGATGAATTTGCGTATTGACAGAATGAAAAAACTTGAAATTCTTGATTCTCCGTCAAGGCATTTCAGCGAGGTGAGTCCATATAAGGACAAGTTTGACGAGCAAGATTATGTTTCGAAGCGATTTAATATGTTCTCCGGCGAAGAATGTAAGGTTACATTAAAATGCGACCTAAAGCTTCAAGAAGAAATGCTTGACCGCTTTGGTAAAAATATCCCGCTTACGGCACTTGAAGGCAACCATTTTGAAACGACAGTTAATGCAACCGTTTCCGACGGTTTCGTTTCTTGGCTTATGCAATATGGTGATGGGGTAGAGGTTACTTCTCCTCAAAAACTTGCCAAAATGGTTCGTGATAAAGCTAAGTCAATATATAATATTTATAAAGGAAAGTATTAATTTGTATTTTAATACATATTATCAGCTATTTTTATCTTTGCACAAATATTAAAATTCTATTGACATTTCTATTGACATTGAGAATGATTTTATATATAATAAAGAAGCTGATTTGCCGGCGTGTCGGAATTGGCAGACGAGACAGACTCAAAATCTGTTATCCGTTTGGGTGTATGGGTTCAAGTCCCATCGCCGGCACCAAGCCTTTTGGCTAAAGCATTTGCTGGTGTGGCGAAATCGGCAGACGCAAGGGACTTAAAATCCCTCGGTAGCAATACCGTACCGGTTCAAGTCCGGTCACCAGCACCATAGGTCACCTGAAAAGGTGACCTATTTTTGTGCAATTTATACACCGATATTGACTAAAAGAACACATAATTTGTCATTAATTACAATTAATTGGTGCGCTCAAGGTCATATGGGGCTACTCAAATCACAATAAATGGCGTACAAATTGGCGTACAGAAAAAAGAATTGGCGTACAAACATATGTTTACAACATTTTTTTGAGCGATTAACAATTAATATTTATTTCCAACACCAATAATTAGGATATATAATAATTGATTTGTGTCTATAACAAGAGTTATAGGCACTTTTATTGTTTTGTTTACTGAAAAGTATCTTTAATTAAAAAATATCAAAAAATAATGAAACTTGTAGATAATAAAGAACGAGTTGGATAAATTTAAAATCTCATATATGAATTATATTATTCAATATCATGTTTTCACGGCTGGCTAAATGAAACAATATGCACAACAGATTTATGTAATATTTTTGATAAAATTATGAATTTGGGCATAAAAATAAAAGGAAAATATTTTTCAAGTTATTTGTATGCTTATGTAAACGAAAAATATAATTGTCCTTCAGCACTTATTGAATATAAGTCGCCTAAAAAGGTAAGCCACAAAAAGACATATACATCCGTTAATAAGGTTATTTCACACTATAACAAAAATTAAATATACTATTGAAAATTTATTATTAATATAGTAATATAAAGTGATAGATTATGTGGAGGTATATTATGTCGAATTATGTTTTAAACGGTAGTGAAGTCCTTGGCATTGAGTTTGGCTCAACGAGAATAAAAGCAGTGCTTTTAGATAACAATGCAAATGTTTTGGCTTCGGGTAGTTTTGATTGGGAAAACAGACTTGAAAACGGATATTGGACATATCATATTGATGATATTTGGCACGGTTTGCAAGAGGCTTATAAAAATTTAAATAATGACTGTAAAGAAAAGTATGGCAGTGTCATAACTAAACTTTCTTCAATCGGTTTTTCGGCAATGATGCATGGGTATTTGCCTTTTGACAAGGATGACAACCTTCTTGCTGAGTTTAGAACTTGGAGAAATACTACTACAGCTCAAGCATCGGCAAAATTAACATCACTCTTTAATTTTAATATACCTCAGCGCTGGAGCGTTGCTCACCTTTATCAAGCTATATTAAACGGTGAAAAACATATTGATGATATATCTTACATAACAACTCTTGCCGGATATGTTCACTATAAACTTTCGGGCGAAAAAGTTGTCGGAATCGGTGAAGCTTCAGGTATGTTTCCTATTGACAGTAATGTTAATAATTATAATGAATCAATGCTTCAAAAGTTTGCATCTCTTGACGAAGTTAAAAATCTGAATTGGAATATTAAAGATGTTTTACCAAAGGTTTTACTTGCAGGTGACAATGCGGGTACATTAACCGATGACGGAGCAAAGCTTCTTGACCCTACAGGTAATCTTCAATCCGGTGCGATTATGTGTCCACCTGAGGGTGACGCAGGTACGGGTATGGTTGCAACTAATAGTATTGCAGTAAGAACGGGTAATATCTCAGCAGGTACTTCAATATTTTCAATGATTGTGCTTGAAAAACAGCTTTCAAATGTTTACGAAGAAATTGATATGGTAACAACTCCTACCGGCAAGCCTGTTGCTATGGTTCACTGTAATAACTGCTGTACTGATTTAGATTATTGGGTTAAGTTATTTATTGAATATTCTAAGCTTTCAGGCAGTAATTTAACTAAAGCTCAAATTTATGATTTGCTTTATAATGAAGCGCTAAAGGGTGACACCGATTGCGGAGGACTTATATCAAGCAACTATTTTTCCGGTGAACCGGTTACAGGTTTCAGCCAAGGCAGACCAATGTTTTTGAGAAGCGAAAACAGTAATTTTAATCTTGCTAATTTTATGAGAACCCACATTTTTTCTGCGATTGCTACACTTAAAATCGGTATGGAAATACTTGAAAAAGAAAATGTAAAGATTGACAGGCTTATGGGTCACGGCGGTTTATTTAAGACTGAATATGTAGGTCAAAAGCTTATGGCAGGCGCTATGAAAACTCCCGTTTCTGTTCTTTCAACTGCCGGCGAAGGCGGTGCTTGGGGCATTGCGGTTCTTGCTCTTTTTGCTAAAAACAGTTTTGATTTAACACTTGACGATTATTTAAACGAAAAAATATTTTCAAAATTTGAAACATCAACGCTTGAACCTGATGAAAAAGACATATTAGGTTTTGAAAAATATATGATGCTTTATAAAAAATCTCTTGCGGTTGAAAAATCAGCCGTAGAAAATATATAAGGAGAAATGAAAATGGCTATTAAAGATTATGAATTTTGGTTTATTGTAGGTACTCAGCATCTTTACGGTGAAGAAATTTTTGCCGATATTAATTCTCACGCTCAGCAAATGGCTGACGAATGGAGTGCAAAGCTTCCTTGCAAAGTTGTTGCCAAGCCTTGTGTTAAGACTTCAACAGAAATACTTAATGTAATTGAAGAAGCAAATAATACACCTAACTGCGCCGGTATTATTACTTGGATGCATACTTTTTCACCGTCAAAAATGTGGATAGCCGGACTTAATGCGCTTAACAAGCCTTATCTTCATGTTAATACACAGTTTAACAGAGATATTCCATGGGACAGTATTGATATGGACTTTATGAACCTCAACCAATCTGCTCACGGTGATAGGGAACACGGTTATATTCACGCAAGAATGAGAAAAAAAGTTAAAGTTATCGCAGGTTACTGGAAGGATGAAGAATTCCAAAACAAAATGGGCGTTTGGATGAGAGCGGCTGTAGGTGCAAGTGAGTCGAGAAAGCTTAGAGTTCTTCGTATTTCCGACAATATGCGTAATGTTGCTGTTACCGACGGTGACAAGATTGAAGCGCAAATTAAACTCGGTTGGCAGGTTGACCACTACGGTGTCGGCGATATCATTAAATATGTTAACGCAGTAACCGAAGAAGAAATCGACGCTCAAATGAATGAGTATAAGGAAAATTATGAATTTGATACCGATAATATTGACGCTGTAAGATATCAGGCAAGGGAAGAAGTTGCACTTGAAAAATTTCTTGACGATGGCGGTTTCGGTGCATTCCACACCAATTTTGAAGATTTGCAGGAATTAAGACAGCTTCCTGGTCTTGCAGCTCAGGACTTAATGCGCAAAGGTTACGGCTTCGGTGCCGAGGGTGACTGGAAAGTTGCTGCAATGACAAGAGTTATGAAGCTTATGGCAGACGGTTTAAACGGCGGCACTGCGTTTATGGAAGACTATACATATCATTTTGAACCGGGTAACGAAATGCTTTTGGGTTCACATATGCTTGAAGTTTGTCCTACGGTAGCCCAGGATAAGCCTAAAATTCAGGTTCATCCGCTTGGTATTGGTGACAGGGAAGATCCTGCAAGACTTGTATTTAAAGCGCAGACAGGTAACGCAATCGTTGTTACGCTTGTTGATATGGGTGACAGGCTCAGAATGATTGTTAATGATGTTGAATGTAAAGAACAGGTTAACGATATGCCGAAGCTTCCGGTTGCAGGTGTTCTTTGGAAACCGCTTCCTTGCCTTCAAACTTCTGCCGAAGCTTGGATATATGCAGGCGGTGCTCACCATTCCGTACTTTCTTATACACTTACAGCAGAACATATGAGAGATTTTGCAGAAATTATGGGTATTGAGTTTATTCATATTAATAAAGATACAGAAATCAATTCATTTAAAAAAGAGTTGTTCTATAACGATGTTGCATACAAACTCGGAATGTAAGGTGAAATATTATGTTGGAAGAACTTAAAGAGCAAGTATTTGAAGCTAATTTGTTACTTGTTAAATATGGTCTTGTTGTGCTTACTTGGGGAAATGTTTCCGGCATTGACAGGGAAAAAGGACTTTTTGTAATAAAGCCGTCAGGTGTCCCATATGATAATATGAAAGCATCTGATATGGTTGTAATGGACCTTGAGGGAAATAAGGTTGAAGGTAACCTTAATCCATCATCTGATACACCTACTCATCTTGAACTTTACAGGAATTTTGGCGATATCGGCGGTATAGTTCATACCCATTCTTCATGGGCGTGTTCTTGGGCACAGGCAGGCAGAGATGTTAAAGCATACGGTACAACTCATGCCGACTTTGCAAACGGCTGTGTTCCTTGCGCAAGAGGCCTTACTAAAGATGAAGTTGAGAATATGTATGAACTCAACACCGGTAAGGTTATAGTTGAAGAATTTTCCAAAAGAGGCATTACGCCTACTGAGTGTCCGGCAGTTCTCGTTCACAGGCACGGTCCGTTCACTTGGGGAAAAGACCCATTCAAAGCTGTTGAAAATGCTTTAATACTTGAGGAAGTATCTAAAATGGCTTATCAAACTGAACAAATTGCTTCGCTTGGCAGTGACTCAAACATTGGTATAGAGCAATATCTTCTTGATAAGCACTATCAAAGAAAGCATGGTAAAAATGCTTATTACGGACAAAAATAACAGGAGTATAATTATGAAAAAGAGTTTAAGTTTATTTGTATCATTGATTTTTGCGGTAATGTGTATGTTAATTAGTTTTAACGCATTTGCACAGGGTGAAAATATTATTGATGCAAATAATACCGTGGTTACTGTTTCAGAGAAAGATATTGTTTATGACCAAACAATGAAAACACCCAATGTAATTGTTGTGCATAACGGTGTGGTTCTTGTTAAAGATGTAGATTACACTTTAACCTATTTGAATAATATTGATGCCGGCACTGCAACTGCTGTTGTTAGCGGTATTAACAGTTATTCGGGAAGCATAACTAAAGATTTTACAATTACACCGGCTAAATTAAATGATAAAAATAAAGTTAATGTTGAATTTGATAAAACATCCCTTGTCTACAACGAAAATCCACTTATTCCCGTTATGTATGTTTCTTATGACAAGGGCGACGGTTTGGGTCCTCAATATTTAATACAGGATGTCGACTATACTGTATCATATATAAATAATAATGCGCCCGGCAAAGCACAGGCAACAATAACAGGTATCGGTAATTATAAGGGCAGTATAACAAAGAAATTCAATATTGTTCCCGCAAAAGTTTCTGATGTAGAAATCAGCAAAAACAATACTTCAATTACTGTCAAATGGAACAGTGTGAGCGGTGCAACAGGTTATCAACTTGTATCGTTGAACTCAGATAATAAAACTTCAAATATTGCTTATATACCTGCCGATAAAACTTCTTATAAAATTGATAAGCTTAAAAACGGAAAAACTTATAATTATCAGGTAAGAGCGTATGTCGTTATTTCCGATAAAAAGAAGTACGGTGAGTTTAGTGATGTTGTTACTACTGCAATCAAGCCTAAACAGACTAAGTTGACTTCCGTTACACTTGATAATAATAAACTTTGTATCGAGTGGCAAAAAGTTGACTGCGACGGTTATCAAATACTGTATACCACTGATAAAAAATTTAAAAATAATATAAAGAAAATAACTGTTAAAAACGGAAATTCAACAAGCAAAAAAATCAAAAAGATTGATAAAGATAAAAAATATTATGTTAAAATCAAATCTTTTGTAACCGTCGACGGTAATAAATATTTCAGCGACAACAGCACAATGCTGAGTACTTATTATTCAAATGTATATGCAACTTATTATTCTTACTATGTTAATAACGCAAGCAGAACCACTAATTTGAAAATTGCATCGAAAGAAATCAACGGCACAATTATTCAGCCCGGCGATGAATTTGATTTTAATGAAGTTGTTGGTACAAGAACTGCTGCAAAAGGCTACAAAAATGCACATGTATTTTCCGGCGGCGGCGTTACTATGGGTCTTGCAGGCGGCATTTGTCAGGTTGCTTCAACAATGTTTAATACTGTTTTGAAAGCAAATGTTGAAATTGTTGAAAGGCATCAGCATAGCCAGAGAGTTTCTTATGTACCTCTCGGCAGAGATGCGGCTATTTCAGGCAATGTTCAGAACTTCAGATGGAAAAACAATACAAAATACGCTATAAAAATTAAAATGACTGTTAAAAACGGTGTAATAACTTGTACATTCTATACATGTGAAAAAGCAACTCCTAAAAAGGTTTCACTCGATGTTACACAAAGCGGAAAAAAATTCACATTGAAAAGAACTGTAAAGGGAAAAGTTAATTATCAGTGCAGTTCTACATATTAATATTATTAATTAAAGGTGTTGCTTCGGCAATGCCTTTATTGCTGTCTGTATTGTAAACATTCTGTTAACAATGTAAATATTGTGTTAACAAACTCTTGACCCGAATAATTGACATATATATAATATATTATAAAATTAAACGAACTGAGGTAAGTTAAATGGTTAAGTCAATGACAGGCTTTGGCAGAGCTTGTAAAGAGGTTGATGGCTATGTTATCACTGTTGAACTTAAAAGTGTAAACCACAGATATTTTGATTTTTCATCAAGATGCCCGAGGCAGTATGGCTTTATTGATGATAAAATAAAATCTTTTGTCAATTCAAAAGTTGCAAGAGGTAAAATTGACTGTTATGTAGGCATTGAAGCATTAAATACAGAAAGTGCCGATGTTGTAGTTAATAATACTCTTGCCAGCGCTTATGTTAAAGCACTCAAGGAAATATCAACTAATTATGATTTAAAAGAAGACTTCGGCGCTTCTACCGTTGCAAGATTTCCTGATGTTTTGATAGTAAAAAAAGCTGATGAAGACGAGGAAAAAATTTGGCAACTCGTTAAAACAGTAGCTGAAGAAGCTATTGATAAATTCACACAGATGAGATGTGTTGAGGGCAAAAAGATGTACGACGATGTTTATTCTCGCAGTCAATTTATTCTTGATACAGTTTCATTTATTGAAGAACGCTCTCCGCAAACTGTTAAAGAGTATAACGACAAGCTTGTTGAAAGAGTTCACGAGCTTTTAGGCGATGTTACTCTTGACGAGGGTAGAATTCTTCAGGAAGTTGCCATTTATGCCGACAAGGTTGCCGTTGCTGAAGAAACTGTAAGACTTCGCAGTCATATTGCTCAACTTAGGGAGTTCATTTCAAGTGATGAACCGGTTGGTAGGAAACTTGACTTCTTGGTTCAGGAAATAAATCGCGAAACCAATACAATCGGTTCAAAGTGCAATGATGTTGAAATTGCAAAGAAAGTTGTTGAAGTTAAAGCTGAAATTGAAAAAATAAGAGAGCAAATTCAAAATATAGAGTAATAATTATGAAATTAGTTAATATCGGTTTTGGTAATTTAATCAATGCAGACAGGGTTATTACCATTTTGTCGCCCGAATCTGCACCGGTTAAAAAAATTATAAAGGAAAGTAAATCAAATTCAACACTTATTGACGCCACGCACGGCAGAAAAACTATGAGTGTTATTGTAACCGACAGCAATAATGTTGTTCTTTCCTACTTAGATTTAAAGCAGATTGCCGCTAAATTTGATGTGGAGGTTGAGGATGAATAATAATGGTATGCTTGTTGTTGTTTCTGCTCCGAGCGGATGCGGAAAAGACACGGTGTTTAAAGAAATACGCAAAAAAAGAGATGATATAGTTGAATCTGTATCTGCTACTACAAGAAAGCCGAGAGAGGGAGAAATAGACGGAGTTAACTATTTCTTTTTAAGTGAAGAAGAATTTAAAAATTTGATTGATAATAACGGACTTCTTGAATATGCAGTATACAATAATTGTTTTTACGGTACACCGGTTAAGGGTGTTAACGAAGCAATAAAAAACGGCAAAATTTGTGTATTGATAATTGATGTTCAAGGGGCAGAGAATGTAAAAAGACTTTACCCTGACAGCGTGTCAATTTTCCTTGTTCCTCCAAGCTGGGAAACTCTTGAGCAAAGGCTTCGTGCAAGGAACTCGGAAGAAGAAGAAATGATTCAAAAAAGGCTCAAAATTGCCAAGAGTGAGCTTTTGTGTCAGGATAAGTACGATTATAAAGTTGTTAATGACAATCTTGATGACTGTGTTAATGATATAGAAAAAATACTTTGCGAAGAATTAAAAAAGCGCAATAAATAAAAATAAAAGTTACAATTAAAGGAGATATTTTATTATGTTTAATCCAGATTTAAAGAAATTATTACAGGGATGCAACAGTCGCTACAGTCTTGTTGTTGGTACTGCTAAAAGAGCAAGAGAAATTCGTGACGAAGCTATTGAGCGTGACGAACCGGTGGATGTAAAAACTGTTTCAACCGCTATTGACGAAATTCTTGAAGGTAAATATGTAATTGAAGAGCCGGATGAGCTCAAGTCACACGATGAATAATGAATCGCAATATTGCTACGGTTGCTGTTGAAAAAACTTTTTTTAGCATTGATTCCGACTTTGATTATTATATTAAGTCGGAGCAATTAAGTCTAATTAAAATCGGAAGCCGAGTTAAAGTACCATTTGGAAACGGTAATAAACTGCGAGAGGGAATAGTTGTTAATATTTTTTCAGCCATTAATTCGTCTTTAAAAGAAATTGACAGTGTAATCGGTGATAAACCTGTTATCAGTGAGGAAGCGGTACTTTTATCACTTTGGCTAAAGGAAAGATGTTTTTGCACTACCTATGAATGTCTTAGGCTTATGTTACCGAGAGGTGCCGGCAAAGTAGGCGACGCTTCAAGAAAAACAGCAACGCTTCTTATTGAAAAAGAAGAAGATTTGCCAAAGCTTACACCTAAGCAAAAAAAGGTTGTTGATTTGTTATTTGAGAGCGGCGATGTTTCAATAAATGACATTTGTGAAATTTGCGATGTCGGTTCTTCCGTAGTCAAGAACCTTGAAAAATACGGTGTAATTGCAATATATGATAAAGAAATTTACAGAAATCCGTATAAAAATATAGAAGTCGGAACACCTAAAGAAATTAATCTTTCAAAAGAGCAGAAAAACGCTTTTTCAACATTTAAAAATATGATGAAAAACGGCGGCGGTTCAGGGCTTCTTTACGGAGTTACAGGCAGCGGCAAAACGCAGGTCTATTTAAAATTAATTGATGAAGCACTAAAAAACAATAAAGATGTTATTGTTTTAGTTCCTGAAATCAGTTTGACCCCGCAGGCTTTGGCCATTTTCCATTCTCGTTACGGTAATAAAGTGGCTGTTTTTCACAGCGGTTTATCCCTCGGAGAAAGAAATGACGAGTATAAGAGAGCTGACAGGGGTGAAGCAAAAATTGTTATCGGTACTCGCAGTGCCGTTTTTGCGCCGCTTCATAATATCGGGTTGATTATTATGGATGAGGAGCAAGAGAATACTTATAAAAGCGAGCGTACACCTAAATATAATGCAAAGGATGTTGCTATTTTCAGGTGCAAATATAATAATGCGCTTTTCTTAATGACTTCCGCAACGCCTTCTATTGAATCATATTCAAATGCGCTAAAAGGTAAATATACTTTGTGCAGTTTAACTCAAAGATATGGCGATGCCAAACTTCCGCAGGTTATTACTGTTGATATGAAGCAGGAAATGAAAAACGGCAATAAATCCCCGATTTCTGCTATATTAAAGGAACAAATTGCTGAAACACTTGATGAAAATAAGCAGGTAATTCTTTTAATTAATAGGAGAGGTTACAATACATTTATCGCTTGCAACGATTGCGGTCATGTGATAACTTGTCCGAATTGTTCCATATCTTTAACATATCACAGCACCAATAACAGACTGACTTGTCATTATTGCGGCTATACTAAAAAGCTTGATAATGTCTGTCCCGAGTGCGGCGGCGATAATATTAGGTACAGCGGATATGGGACTCAAAGAATTGAAGATGAACTATCTTTTCTTTTTCCGAACGCAAAAATTTTGAGGATGGACGCCGATACAACTTCAACGAAATTCAGCCACGAAAAGATGTTCAATGCCTTTGCCAACCACGAGTATGACATAATGATTGGTACGCAAATGGTTGCTAAGGGTCTTGATTTTGATGATGTTACGCTTGTCGGTGTGGTTAATGCCGATAATTCACTTTATGATGAAAGTTATAACAGTGCAGAGCGTACATTTGATTTAATTACTCAAGTCGTCGGCAGAAGCGGCAGGAGAGATAATTCAGGCAAAGCAATTATTCAAACGATTAACCCATACAATCAAACGCTTGAATGTGCTGCACAGCAAGACTATGAAACTTTTTACGCTAATGAGATTGAATTAAGACGGCTTCTTATTTATCCGCCTTATTGCGACATAATATCAGCTTCATTTGTTAGCGATAACGAAAATAAAACAGCGATGTGCGCAAAAAAGTTTTTTGAAATTCTTGTTGATATGAATGAAGAATATAAGCAAAAAATCATTATATTAGGTCCTAACGCTTCAAAAATCGCCAAACTTAATAATAATTTTAGATACAGTTTGTTTGTAAAATGCAAAAATTCAAAAATTATTCGCACATTGTTTAGCGAAACTTTAAAGAAATTAAGTAAAATCAGAGAATATAAGGATGTTTCGGTTTCACTTGACCTTAACCCTTATGATTTGAATTAGGAGAACATAAAATGGCTTTAAGAAATATTGTAAAGTTGGGTGATCCTATACTCAACAAAACAAGCCGAAAAGTAGAAAAATTTGATGAAAAACTCGCAACTCTTATTGATGATATGCTTGAAACTATGTATCACGCAAACGGCGTTGGTCTTGCGGCAGTTCAGGTAGGTATGCTTAAAAGAGTAGTTGTAATTGATATCGGCGACGGTCCTATGGAACTTGTAAACCCTGAAATTACGCTTAAAGAGGGTGAACAAAGGGAATCTGAAGGCTGTCTTTCTCTTCCGCGTAAATACGGCGTTACCGTTCGTCCGATGAAAGTTCAGGTTAAAGCTCAGGACAGAAGCGGAAAATGGCAGGTATTTACAGGAGAAGGCTTAAAAGCAAGGGCTTTTTGCCATGAAATTGACCATCTTGACGGTGTTCTTTTCACTTCTCATGTTGTAGGTGAACTTCAAACTCAGTAACGGAGAGTTAAATAATATGAATGTTATTTTTATGGGTACTCCTGATTTTGCAGTACCTTGCTTGCAAAAATTAATAGAGAAACATAATGTTTTAGCTGTTTTTTCTCAACCGGATAAGCCCGTTGGCAGAAAGCAGATACTTAAACCTACTCCGGTTAAGGAATGTGCACTTGAACATAATATTGAGGTGTTTCAGCCGAATTCATTAAAAGATGATGATGTTGCACTTCAAATTGAAAATATGAATGCAGATATTATTGTTGTGGTTGCATACGGCAAAATTTTGCCTAAAAGAATTCTTAATGCTGCAAAGTTTGGGTCTATTAATGTTCACGCATCTCTTTTGCCAAAATATCGTGGCGCCGCTCCTATACAGTGGGCGGTTATTAACGGTGATAAGGAAACGGGCGTCACCGTTATGCAAATGGGTGAGGGGCTTGATACAGGCGATATGATTCTTGTTGAAAAGACCGATATTAAGCCAAATGAAACGAGTGAAGAACTTTTTGAAAGACTTTCAATTATCGGAAGCGAAGCTTTAATTGAAGCACTTGCTCAAATTGAAAACGGCACTGCTGTGCTTACCCCTCAAGGTGAAAGCGATACTTCGTATGCCGAAAAAATTACTAAAGCACTAAGTCCGATTGACTGGAATAAATCAGCACTTGAGGTGCACAATTTAGTAAGAGGTCTTCAAACTTGGCCTTGTGCTCAAACTACTCTTGCAGGCAAAAATATTAAAATTCATAAAACTTTATTATCAAATAAAAAAGGCGGCACTATAGGCGAAATTATTGATAATAAAAACATTCTTACTGTTTGTTGCGGTGACGGAAAATGTGTTGATATACTTGAACTTCAACTTGACGGTAAAAAGAGAATGGATACAAAATCGTTTTTGATGGGAAATCAAGTGCCTCTTGGCACAATTTTAGGAGAATGATATATTATGGGTCCTTATTTTGCATATTATTTAACAGGTTTTATTATGATTCCTGTATTTATCTTTGCAACAATTTGCCAGATTAAAGTTAAGAATTCTTTTAAAACATATTCGAGGTTTAATAATCGTCGTGGTTTGACAGGTGCGCAAGCCGCATATCAGCTTTTGCAGTTAAACGGTATTACAGATGTAAGAATTAAAAAAATCGGTGGTACGCTGACCGACTATTATGACCCAAAGAATAAGGAAATATGCTTATCGCAAGATGTTTTCGATTCAACAAGTGTTGCTGCGGTAGGTGTTGCTTGTCACGAAGCGGGGCACGCTTGCCAGCACGCTCAGGGTTATGCTCCTCTGAAAATAAGAAATGCTGTTATTCCTGTAACACGCATCGGTTCTTTTTTAGGTGTCCCTTTAGCGCTTGTAGGTATGTTTCTTTACAGTAATACTCTTATTTACGCAGGTCTTATTTTGTATTCGGCAGTTGCTTTATTTCAGCTTATTACATTACCGGTTGAGTTCAATGCGTCTAAGAGAGCACTTCAAACTATTGAGGCTAATAATTTCCTTGACGGTGACGAGTATACCGGTGCTAAGAAGGTGTTAACTGCTGCGGCTTTAACTTATGTTGCGGCACTCGCTTCGGCACTTGCAACTTTACTTAGATTATTATTAATTATTAACAGAGGTAACAGAAATTGACGAAAAGCCCACGACTTATCGCTTTTGAAACCCTTTACAGCATATTTTATAACGGTTCATATTCCAATATTGCACTTGATAAAGCACTCTCAAATGTTGTATATGATAAGGCTTTTATTTCTTCGCTTGTTTATGGCGTAACAGAAAGAAAACTTACGCTTGATTATTTTATTAATAAATATGCAAGCGGTAGAATTAAGCCTAAAATTCGTGTTATTTTGTGGCTCGGTGCTTATCAAATTCTTTTTATGGACAAAATTCCGACTTCAGCCGCTATAAACGAAAGCGTTAAGCTTACAAAACAGATAAAGCAGGAATATTATTCAAAGCTTGTTAATGCTGTTTTACATAAAATAGATAAAAACAGAGTTTTACCTGATGATTTGTCGGTAAAATATTCTGTTCCTGAAAATTTAATAAATATGTGGGTTAAGCAGTACGGCGAAGAAACTGTTACAGAGTTTTTACCATCAATTAACGACAGACCTCCGCTTTTTGCAATACCAAATAAAAAAGTTGTTAACAGTGACGAACTTGTTTATGAACTTGATTGTGACGAAACTAAATGTGAAGCTTATAACGAGTTTGTTCTTATAAATGAGGCTAACAATTTAACCAAGTCAAAAGCTTTTAAAAACGGATTATTTTATATTGAAGACTTGTCAAGTTTTTATTGTGCTAAAGCAATCGGCGCTAAACCGGGAGATACTGTGCTTGATATGTGCTCGGCGCCCGGCGGTAAGGCTTTTACAATCAGCCAAGATATGAATAATCAAGGTAAAATTTACTGCTTTGACCTATATCCTCATAGGCTTAAACTTATTGAGGACAGTGCGGCAAGGCTTGGTATCAATATTATAAAAACTGCGGTAAATAATGCGACTGTATATAATTCAAGTATCCCTAATGCGGACAAGATTCTTTGTGATGTACCTTGTTCAGGTTTTGGTATTATCAGAAGAAAGCCGGAAATCAGATATAAGGAGCTTGACAGCGTTAAGGAATTGCCGCTTATTCAGTACAGTATTTTGAAAACTTCCGCCAAATATTTAAAAAAAGGCGGAAAGATAATTTATTCAACCTGTACATTGAATAAAAAGGAAAACGAGCAGGTTGTTTCAAGGTTTTTGGATAACAACAATAACTTTAAATTAATTGAAGAAAAAACAATTTTTCCGTCAAACTACGGCGGAGACGGCTTTTACTATGCATTAATGAAAAAGAATGAAGACTGATATTAATTCACTTACTTACGAAAAACTTAATAGCGTTATTGAAGAACTCGGTCAACCAACATTTCGAGCAAAACAAATTTATACTTGGCTTCATAAATACGGTGTTTCATCTTTTGATGAAATGACTAATATCAGTAAACAGTTAAGGGAAATACTTGCCGACAACTATTTTATATCAACTTGTGAAATTGAAGATAAATACACTTCAAAAATTGATGATACCGTAAAATATTTGTTTAGGCTTTATGATGGAGAATATGTTGAATCTGTAATTATGAAATATAAATACGGATATACAATTTGTGTTTCATCTCAAGTCGGTTGTAAGATGGGCTGTACTTTTTGTGCTTCAACTCTTGCGGGTTTTAAACGCAATTTAACTGCAGGTGAAATAGAAGCACAGCTTCAAAGCGCTCAAAAAGATTTGCAAATTAAAATATCGCATATTGTTTTAATGGGTATCGGTGAACCGCTTGATAATTTTGATAATGTTATTGATTTTCTTTATAATGTCAATAATGAAAACGGTCTTAATATCAGCATGAGAAATATTACGCTTTCAACTTGTGGTGTTGTACCGAGAATTTACGATTTAATGGCTCTTAATTTACAACTTACCTTAACTATTTCACTTCACGCTCCCAATGATAACATTAGGAGCAAAACAATGCCTATTAATCGTAAATATAATATGGATGAATTAATTAAAGCTTGCAAAAATTATGCCGAGAAAACAGGCAGGAGAGTGAGCTTTGAATATACACTTATTAAAGATGTAAATGATTCAACAAAAGACGCTTTGGAACTTTCCGCCAGACTTAAAGGGATGAACAGTCATATTAATCTTATTCCGGTTAATGATGTTAAAGAACGGGGAAATGTCCGCTCATCAAAAGAGGCTATTTTGAATTTTCAAAATGTGTTGAAAAAGCATGGTATTAATGCTACAATAAGACGAACTTTAGGTTCTGATATAAATGCGTCCTGCGGACAGCTTAGAAGACTCAAAAACAGAGGTGAAAACGAATGAGAATTGTTGCAAAAACAGATAAAGGTCATATAAGAGATTCAAACCAAGATGCGTATGCTGTAGGTGAATTTTCTAATGAAGTTGTGTGGGCTGTTGTTTGCGACGGTATGGGCGGCGCAGTCGGTGGTAATATTGCCAGTGCACTTGCCGTTAAAGTAATAAGTGACAAAATTAATGTTTCTTATCGTGACCAAATGCGTGACACTTCAATTAAAAATATGCTTGATTCAGCACTCAATGCCGCAAACATTGAAGTGTTTGATATGGCTGAGGATAAGCCTGATTTAAGAGGTATGGGTACAACTGTAGTTTGCGCTGTAGTTAAAGATAACCAGGCGTTTATTGCTCATGCCGGTGACAGTAGAGCTTATGTTTTAAAAAATAATGAAATACATCAAGTTACTACCGACCACAGCGTAGTTCAAGATTTGCTTGATAAGGGCAAGATTACTTCTGAACAAGCTCTTCATCACCCAAATAAAAATATAATCACTCGTGCTGTCGGCGTTGAAAAAGATATTGATATTGATTTTGACCAAGTAGATTTAGATGACGATTCGACTCTTTTGCTTTGTACCGACGGTCTTTCAAATTATGTAAGTAACGAAGAAATTATTGAATTGACTAAAGATAAAAAGCACTACGCTTTTGCTGACAGACTTGTTAACAGAGCAAACGAAAACGGTGGCGGTGATAATATAACCGCAGTAGTAATTTCCAAATAACGATAACGGAGTTTTTAAAGTATGGATAATTATGTAGGAAAAAGACTTGATTCAAGATATGAAATACAGGAAATCGTCGGCGTTGGCGGTATGTCTGTTGTATATAAAGCTTATGACAATGTTGATGACAGAATTGTAGCTGTCAAAATACTTAAAGACGAATTTTTAACTAATGATGAATTCGTAAGAAGATTTAAAAATGAATCAAAAGCCATCGCACTTCTTTCACATCCTAATATTGTTAAAGTGTACGATGTAAGTTTCGGTGAAAAGTTGCAATACATTGTAATGGAATATGTTGACGGCATCACCCTTAAAGAGTACATTCAAAAGCAAGGTGCAATCACTTGGAACGATGCGCTTTTCTTCACAACACAGATTTTAAAAGCACTTCAGCACGCTCACGACAAGGGTATTGTTCACAGAGATATTAAACCTCAAAATATTATTCTTTTGCCGAACGGAAATCTGAAAGTTGCTGACTTTGGTATTGCTCGATTTTCAAGAAGCGATACAAAGACACTTACAGAAACTGCAATCGGTTCGGTTCATTATATCAGTCCTGAGCAAGCAAAAGGCGAATTTACCGATGAAAAAGCAGATATTTATTCGGTCGGTGTTGTCCTTTATGAAATGCTTGCAGGCAAGGTGCCGTTTGAAGCGGACAGTGCTGTTTCTGTTGCACTTATGCAGCTTCAAAGCAATGCTAAAAGACTTACTGAAATTAACCCTGATATTCCTTTAGGTCTTGAACAAATTTGTATTCATGCTATGCAAAAAGACCCAAAAGACAGGTACCAATCGGCTACCGAGATGCTTCTTGATGTTGAAGAAATAATCAAAAACCCAAAAACAGAATTTGATTATTCTTATTTTGTTGATAAAGAACCTACAAAATATATTTCTCAAACTGATAAAATTACGGGTGAGCAACCTGTGTTAAATGAAAATGAGATTGAGAAAACTTATGATGAAGATGTAGAAGAAGTATATTATGACCCTGATCATAAAAAGAAAGTTATAACCGCTGTTTCAATCGGTCTTATTGTTTTAGCCGCCGCTATTGTTCTTTTGGTAATGACTATTACCGGTTCATTTAAAACCGATACAAGTACGCTTGATAATTTTGTCGGCTTTTCTTATGATGAACTTATAAATTCAAATAAGTACGATTATGAATTCATTCTTGAACAAAAGAAAACAGACGAAGTTGAACCGGGAATCATTGTTGAACAGTCACCTGAGGCAGGTTCAAAAGTAATTTCAGGTTCTCAGGTTAAGCTTGTTGTTTCCGCTTCGGAAGATGATATTAATGTGCCGAATATTTATAATCTTAATGAAGAAAAGGCAAAAAAATCTTTGGCTAATGAGGGCTTAAACAATTATAAATTTACAACTATTTCAAGCGAAACGGTTGAGGAGGGATATGTGGTTTATACCGAGCCTAAAGCAGGCACTGTTGTTTCTGCCGATACGCAAATTGTTGTTTTTGTGAGTTCAGGTCCTACTACAAAACAAGTTGTAAATATCCAAATACCTGATGTTAAAGGACTTAAACAAGAGGGTGCAAGGGCATTTCTTGAAAAAACAGGTTTTACCAATATCACTTTTGTAACAAAAGATGATATTACACCAAAGGGTACTGTTTTATCTCAATCACCGGCTGCAGGTTCTTCTGCTACTGCCGATGAAAGAATGAGAATTGTAATTTCATCCGGTGTTACAACAACTACTACTAAGCCTACTTCAAAAATTTCTGTTTCTGTTTTGTTACCTGAAATTGTAGACGAAGACGGTGAGTACACAACAGATACTCTTGAAGTTTTATTAAACGGTGAAACTTATCTTAACCAAGCTGTTACTCTTAAAGGCGGTAAAGCAAATGTAAGCGTAACGCTTGAAGACAGCGAAAGCGCAGTTATAAAAATTTCTTTGTCTGACACAGGTGCAGTTGAAACCAAAAATATAAATGCCGATAACAGCGAAAATATAAGTGTAGATTTTACCGGTTTTTCAAGTGATGATTCTCAACAGTTATCAATGCCTCAGGAATCTACACAGTCGGCTACAGCTTCAACTGCTGCTTCGGCATTTGAAAATACAACTGATACAACAGGTGAAACTAAGAATGTGCAATAAACCCATTATAGTTAAAGGTATCGGTGGTTTCTACTATGTGGAAACCACCGATGGTTTATATGAATGTAAGGCAAGGGGAGTATTCAGAAAGAAAAAAATCACTCCGCTTGTCGGCGATAAAGTTAAAATCAGCATAAATGAGAATGCAGAAAATACTATTGATGAAATTGAGGAAAGAAAAAATTTTCTTGTAAGGCCTCCACTTGCCAATATCGACCAACTTTTTATTGTATCATCAATCGTTGACCCTCAAATTAATACAGTTGTGCTTGACAGACTTGTTGCGATAGCTGAATATAAAAATATTGAGCCTATAATTGTTTTTACCAAAACAGATTTAGATTCATCCTATAAAAAATATGTTGACATTTATTCAAATGCCGGCTTTAAAACAATAATTTGCGATAATACTACGGGTTTGGGTTCAAGTGAAGTCAAAGAACTTTTAAAAAATAAAACGAGTGCTTTTGCGGGTAATACCGGTGTAGGTAAATCTTCACTTCTTAATCAAATTGATTCCTCTCTTGAGCTTGCAACAGGTGAAACAAGCAAAAAACTCGGCAGGGGTAAGCATACTACAAGGCACTGCGAACTTTTCAAATGCGGCGGCGGATATATTGCGGACACTCCGGGTTTTTCTTCGCTTGATATCGAAAGATGTGAAAGAATTATGAAAGATGATTTGCCGCACTGTTTCAGAGAATTTGAAGATTATATTTACGATTGTAAGTTTTTAAACAACTGCTCTCATATTAATGACAAAGGATGCGCCGTAAGGCAAGCAGTTGACGATGGCATAATTTCTCAAAGCAGATATAATAGTTATATTCAAATGTATAATGAAGTTAAAGACATAAAAGAGTGGGAAAAGAAATGATAAAATGCCTTATAATTTCAGGTGCTCCTGAAGAAGATATTGAATATTATAAAGACTATGTTGATTCTCGCTTTATAATTTCTGCCGACAGTGGTTATCAAAAGTGCCTTAAACTTGATATTAAACCTGATTTAATTATAGGTGATTTTGATTCTTCTAAATTGCCGATAACAGATATTGAAACAATGCTTCTGCCAATCAGAAAAGACGACACAGATACTTTTTTTGCCGTTAAGGAGGCAATTAAAAGGAATTTTGACGATATAATTATTCTTGGCGGTATAGGCAGCAGATTTGACCACACTTATTGTAACATTTTGGCGCTTAATTATTGCCTTGACAGAGATGTTAAATGTGCTTTAATTGACAAGTATAATAAGATTGAAATTTATAATAAAAGTTTTTCTTTTAAAAAAGATAATTATTTTTCATTTTCTTTTTATGCTCTTTTTAATAATTGTATCGGTTTAACAACAAGGGGTACGCAGTACGATTTGACAAATTATACATTAACGCCCGATTGCCCGCTTGCACAAAGCAATTCATTTAAAGATGATACGGTAAGCGTAACTTTCAAAACAGGTAAGTTGATTTTAATTCAAAGTAACGATTAATTATCTTTTGCATAGTATGTAGTAAATACAGCATAAAGAGGTGTTTACTATATGAAAAAAATGTGTAGGAGAGATTATTTGTGGATAGCATTCGGTGCCGGTTGCGTAATTGCATGTTGCTGTTCAACAATATGGATAACACGAATACTTGCTATTGTAGTAATCATTCTCGGAATTATTTGCTGTAAAAGATAAGTGAGGTATGGTTATGAAGGTTGTACTAATTAAAAGTCCTAAGTTTTTAGCTCCGTTTCTTCGAGCAATGTTTAAAATTGAAAAAGTTAAAAATGAAACATAGCAAAACGCATCCTATTTTGGATGCGTTTTTTTAATAAAATAACTTATATTTAATTGATTAATTACATTATATGTGCTAAACTAATCATAATAATGTTTAATGGTGATAGTATGGCTGAAATTGAAAAGAAAATAGAAGAATTAAGAAAAACTATAAAATATCATTCTGACAGATATTATAATGATGACGCACCTGAAATTGAAGACTACGAGTACGATATGATGATGCGTGAACTTAAAAAGCTTGAAGAACAATATCCTGAATTTGACACTCCCGATTCACCTACCAAAAAGGTCGGCGGTGTAGCAGATAATTCTTTTGCAAGCGTTGAGCATACTGTAAGAATGGAAAGTTTGCAGGATGCATTTTCTAAAGAAGAACTTTATGAATTTGCAAACAGGGTTAAAGAAAGCGTTAATTCGCCGTCATTTGTCGTTGAACCGAAAATTGACGGTTTGTCTGTAAGTCTTGAATATCGTGACGGTGTGTTTTTCAGAGGCTCTACAAGAGGCAACGGTGATGTGGGCGAAGATGTAAGCGGCAATTTGAGAGTTATTCGTAATATTCCGCTAAAACTTAATAAACCTATTCCTTATATTGAAGTAAGGGGTGAGGTTTATATGCCAAAAAAAAGTTTTGAAAAGGTTGTGGACAGGCAACTTATTAACGGTGAGAAACCATTTAAAAACCCACGAAACGCTGCCGCAGGTTCACTTAGGCAAAAAGACAGTAAGGTTGCCGCTATGCGTGGACTTGACATATTTGTTTTCAACATTCAGCAGATTGAAGGTGTAGAACTTCATTCTCATAAAGAGTCGCTTGACTTTATTCGTGAGCTTGGCTTCAATACTATTCCGACTTATCGCAGAGTAACGAATTTTGACGACGCTATTGACGAGATTAACAGAATCGGCGAAGCAAGAGGCTCACTTGAATATGATATTGACGGTGCGGTAATAAAGGTTGACGATTTTGAACAAAGAGAAATTCTCGGCTCAACAGCTAAATATCCAAAATGGGCGATAGCTTTTAAATATCCTCCGGAGGAGAAGCAAACTAAACTTCTTGATATTGAAATTGCAGTCGGCAGAACAGGCGTTTTAACTCCTACTGCTATTCTTGATAGTGTACATTTGGCAGGTACGACTGTTAGCAGGGCTACGCTTCATAACCAAGATTTTATAAACGAAAAAGGTATTGGCATAGGTGATATTGTTACCGTTCGTAAAGCAGGAGATATAATTCCCGAAGTTTTATGCGTTAATGAGCATAATGCCGACGATGTTTTTAAATTTCCGGATAATTGTCCTTCATGCGGTGAAAAAGTTTACAGGGATGAGGATGAAGCAGCTATAAGATGTATTAATCCTGAATGTCCTGCCCAGCTTTTGAGAAATCTTATTCATTTTTGTTCAAGGGATGCGATGGATATCGAGGGTTTAGGTCCTGCAATAATTGAAACATTTGTTAATGAGGGGATGATTAATAAAACCTATGATATTTATTCATTAGACCCTGACAAAATCGCTTCGCTTGACGGCTTTAAGGAAACGAGTGCTAACAATATTATTGCCTCGGTTGAAAATTCTAAGAAGAATGATTTATCTAAGCTTATTTTTGCTCTCGGTATTCGTCATATCGGTAGCAAGGCGGGTAAGCTTCTTGCCGAACATTTTAAAGATATTGACGCTATTATGCATGCAAGTGTTGACGATATTCTTCAAATTGACGGTTTTGGTAAAATTATGGCTGAAAGTACGGTTGAGTTTTTCGCAAGCGAGTCAACTAAAGACCTTGTTGAAAAGTTAAAAGAAGCCGGAGTTAATATGAAGTCAACCGTTGTTTTAAACGATACCCGTTTTGAAGGAATGACATTTGTATTAACAGGTACTTTGCCGACACTTAAAAGAAATGATGCGTCAAAAATTATTGAATCATTTGGAGGCAAAACTTCATCTTCCGTTTCTAAAAAGACAACTTATGTTTTAGCCGGTGACGAAGCGGGTTCTAAGCTTGATAAAGCAAATAAACTCGGTATAGAAGTGATTGACGAAAATAAATTTAAGGAAATGATTAAATGAGAGAAGTAAGAAAAAAACAAAAGAATTTTTATAAGTTTTTGAAAGTATTGGTTATAGCAAGCGTTGTTTTTCTTTTCGTTTATATCGGCGCTCAACCATATGTAAAATCGCTTAGTGCGAACCTTGCAGTTGCGCTCAACTACTTTTGCGATATACTTGTAATAATCAACTTGGTTGTTATCTTTTTATATTATTCAAAATATGGTAAGGTTGAATCATTTTTAAAAGATATTGAAAACGAGCTTGAAGATAACGGCTATTATATCACTTCAAGGGATGATAAAACAATTTATGACAGATGCGAAACAATTTCTAATGATTTGCAAAGCAATGGTTACAGAATTGATAAGCAACTTGAAGTTAAAGATTTTTCGTTTGATGTCAGAGCACTTAAAAATAAAAATTATTTTTATATTGTTAATGTGGAGAATCTTGATAAAAACGATATTTTGGCATATCTTGATGAAATGATTTATGATTTAACATCAAACTGTTTCAAGCGCAAGGGTACCGGTGTATTATGTTTTATAACCGATAAAGTAAATGAGGACGCACTTGAAATCAGTAAAATGATTACTCCGCTCGGCAGGAAAGGTCAGCTTAAAATTGCACTTGCAATAGACGAAGTTGAAACGGGCAATGTTTATTTTCAGGGGCATGATGAAACGAAAGCTAAAACAATGATAGCTAATTTTGTTATGAACTGCGAAATGCCTTTAAAGGATAAATTTATACATAAAGAAAAGCTTCCTTATCAGATTGAACTTGAAAAGAAAGCCGAAAAGTTCACTTTAAAAGATTTTAATAACGGTAATTTTTATATTCATTAATTTGGAGATGACAATATGAATAATAAAGCTAAAGAATATTTTGATTTACTCAAAGGTAAAAAAGTTGCTTTTGTAGGTATGGGTGTTGCAAATGTGCCTTGCGCAAAATTTTTGGCAAAGCTTGGCATAGAAGTTTATGCTTGTGATAAAAGGGATAAAGAATATATCGGAAAAGATATTTGTAATGACCTTGAAAATTTAGGCGTTCATTTTTCACTCGGTGAAAATTATCTTGATATTTTGCCGCAAATGGACTTGGTATTTCGTTCTCATGGCATTTTGCCTTTTCAAAACCCTTGGATAGGTGAATGTATTGAAAGAGGGCAAAAAGTCACTACTGAGATGGAAGTCTTTTTTAAATTATGCCCATCTAAGATTATTGCCGTAACAGGTTCTAACGGTAAAACGACAACCACTACTCTCATTGCAAAAATGCTTGAAATGCAGGGAAAAAAGGTGTATTTAGGCGGTAATATAGGCAAGGCATTAATGCCGGAACTTGAAACTATAACCGAAAATGATATTGCCGTTGTAGAACTTTCTTCTTTTCAGCTTTTAACTATGGGCAATATGAAAAACAGACCGGATGTTGCTGTTGTTACTAATATTGAATGTACACATCAAGACCACCATGTAAATCTTGACGAATATGTTGACGCTAAAAGAAATATTTTGATTTACCAAAACAGTGATGCACGAACCGTACTTAACGCTGATTGCGACTATTCTATCGGCAATCGGGTTTATCATGATATGAGATATGATGTCAGAGGTAAGCTTTCTGAGTTTTCTATTAAACATAAGGTTGAAAACGGTTGTTATATGAACGAAAAAGGTGAGATTATTTATAACGATAACGGTAAAGAAACTTTTGTTATGAATAGTTCGGATATTGCTATACCCGGCACTCATAATATTGAAAACTACTGCACAGCAATTTGCGCTACTTGGGGTATTGTAGATATTGGCGTTTATGACAAAATTGCAAAAACTTTCGGCGGAGTTGAACACAGAATTGAATTTGTAAGAGAATACAAAGGCGTCAGATATTATAACGACTCTATTGCTACTTCACCTTCACGAGTTATAAGCGGTCTAAGGGCATTTGGCAAAAAAATTATTGTTATTATGGGTGGTTCCGATAAGGGAAATGATATGAGCGAAATGGTGCCTGACATTTTAAAATATGTTAAAGTGCTCATATTAAACGGCGCTACTGCAGATAAAATATATAATACCGTTGTTAATTTTGACGGGTATAAAGACTCGGGTATTAAAATTGTAAAAACAGATGTGCTTGAAAATGCACTTACCGAAGCTAAAAAAATTGCCCAAAGTGGTGATATTGTTTCACTTTGTCCTGCGTGCCCTGCATTTGACCAGTTCAAAACTTTTGAATACAGAGGCAGAAAATTTAAAGAACTTGTAAATGGATTTGATGACTGATGAATACTGTTGAATTGTTAAAAGAACTTACTTCTGTTGTCGGAGTAAGTGGCGAAGAAAATAATATTGTTGATTTACTAAAAACTAAACTTGAACCATACGGTACTGTAAGCGTAGACGCTATGAACAATGTCTATTGCACATTCGGAAGCGGTTATCACTTTTTGCTTGACGCTCACCTTGATGAAATCGGTATGATTGTTACCGATATTACCGACGACGGATTTATCAAATTTAATCGTGTGGGCGGAATTGACAGAAGAATGTTACTCGGATATGAGGTTTCAATTTGGGGAAAAGAAGAAGTAAAAGGTATTATTTCAACTTTGCCGCCGCATCTTCAAACTGCCGAGGATGAAAAGAAAGTACCTGAGTTTAAAGACCTTTCAATCGATGTAGGTATGAACAAAGAAGAAATTGTAAAAATTGTTTCTCTCGGCGATAAAATTACATTTAAGCGCAATTTTACCAAACTTTTAAATGATCAAATATCGGCTTCTTGTCTTGACGACCGGAGCGGCGTTGCTTCTGTTTTAATGTCACTTGATGAGCTTAAAAATCTTCCTTGCAAAATCACCGTAATGTTTTCAACTCAAGAAGAAGTTGGTACAAGAGGTGCAAAAATCGGACCGTATGCAAAAAATATTGACGAATTTATCAGCGTTGATGTATCATTTGCTTATACTCCTACATGTGACAAAGCAGATTGTAAAGAAATAGGAAAAGGCGCAATGATTGGTTTTTCACCTATTCTTGATAAAATGATTTCAAGAAAACTTGTTGATACTGCTAAGAAAAACAATATACCTTACCAGTGCGAAATTATGAATGGAAACACGGGTACTAACGCTGATGTTATAACTCTCAGTGAAAACGGAATAAAAGGCGCACTCATTTCCATTCCGGAAAAGTATATGCATCAACCTATGGAAGTTGTTGACATTAGTGATATTGAAAGTGTAAGCAAATTAATTTGCGCTTATGTTAAGGAAAAGGCAGGTGAACTTAATGCTTAAAGAACTTTGCTTATTAAACGGTACTTCCGGTGATGAAAGTGCTGTTCGTGAATTTATTATTTCGCAAATTAAAGATTATTGCGATTATAAAGTTGATGCATTGGGTTCAATAATTGCATTTAAAAAAGGCAAAAACAAGCCTTCCAAAAATGTTATGATTTGCGCACATATGGATGAAGTCGGTTTCATTATCACCGATATTATAGATGACGGATATTTAAAATTCGCACCTGTCGGCGGAATCGATGCAAGAATCGTAGCAGACAGGAAGATTAAAATTAACGATATTTACGGTGTTGTAGGACTGAAACCTATTCATCTTTTGTCAGGTGACGAAAAAGATAAGGCAGTAAGTTTTAAAAATCTTTATATTGATATCGGTGCTAAAGATAAAAAAGATGCCGATAAATATGTTTCACTCGGCGATTATGCATATTTCGTAAGTGATTATTGCGAATTCGGCGACGGTTTTATTAAAGCAAAAGCGCTTGATGACAGAATCGGTTGTACGCTGATGATTGAACTTATTAAAAGTGAACTTAAATACGACACATATTTTTGCTTTAATGTTCAGGAGGAAGTTGGGCTTAGAGGTTCAAAATGTACTTCGTTTGATGTTCAGCCTGATATTTCTGTTATACTTGAATCTACAACAGCGGCAGATTTGTGCGGCGTAACCGGTGGGGACAGGGTGTGTGTTCTCGGCAACGGTCCGGTTGTATCTTTTATGGACGGCAGAACTGTTTATGACAAGGAATTGTATCAAATTGCAAGAAAAGTAGCAGATGACAACAATATCCCTTGTCAAACAAAAACTGCTATTGCGGGCGGTAATGATGCCGGTGCGATTCAAACAAGCGGCAAAGGCAGCAGAGTAATTGCGATTTCCCTTGCGAGCAGATATATTCATTCAGCTTCAAGTGTTGTTAAAAAATCTGATATTGAAAACACAAGAAAATTGTTAGAAAGTCTACTTCCAAAACTTTATGATTAAATTAATTGAAAATAGCAACGAATTTAATAATTTTATTAAAGATGATATATATTTTGTTCGTATTATGTCACTTTTGAAAGCATACGCAACATCTTATCATTTTGCACTGTTTTATAAACAACTTGATAAAAACGGCAATATAACATCAATAATATCAAGGCTTGATAATGATTTTACGGTGTGCCACAGTGATGATTTTGATAATACCGAGCTTAAAGAATTTTTTAATGTAATGGGTTTTAATTCGATTTTAAGTGACGAAAATCTTGAACTTCCGTTTAGCTACGATTACGGCATAACAATGAGCAGTAAAAGAAAAGTCGAAATAATTAAGTCATATGCAAAACTTGACGAATATCCAAAACTTATGGATTTGTTTAATTTGGAAGATTATTCTTCCTCTGATTTTGAAAGTTGGTATGTTGATGCAAGCCATAGAATAAGACACGGTTGTGCAAAAGCGTTTACTCTTAATGTCAATGAAGAAATAGTTTCGAGCGGTATATTTTCTTCAATATATAACAATGACGCAATATTGACTTCCGTTTTAACTTTGCCGGAGTTTAGAAGAATGGGTTATGGCAGTGCGCTTGTAAGTTCAATGATGTGTGATGTTAAAGGCACGGTATATTTAATGCGAGATAAAGATAAAAATGAGGAGTTTTATAAAAAACTTAAATTTGAAAATGTTGGAATTTGGAGAATGTATAAATGAACGAATTTTTTAAGATAGATGAAAGAATACTTGCCGCTTCAGATAAAGCTTTAAAGCTTTGCAAAGAGCAATTTGAAAATATTGAAAAGATAACGGAATATAATCAGCAAAAAGTTCAAAAAGCTTTTATTGACAATAAAATTTCAGAGAGCCATTTTTGTACAAGTACGGGATATGGCTATGGTGATATCGGTAGAGAAACGCTTGATAAAGTTTGGGCGCAGGTTTTAGGTGCCGAATCAGCTCTTGTAAGGCATAATTTTACTTGCGGTACTCATACACTTGCGACTGCTCTTTTCGGTGTTCTCAGACCGGGTGACACAATGCTTTGTGTTTCAGGTACGCCTTATGATACCATTCATAATGTTATCGGTATTTCTGGCGAGGGAATGGGTTCACTTAAAGAGTTTGGTGTAAAATATAAAGAAGTTGCGCTTAAAAACGAACACCTTGACTATGACGCTATTGAAAAAGCAGTTGATGATTCAATAACAATGGTATATATCCAGCGCAGCCGAGGTTATGAACTCAGACCGAGCCTTTCGGTTGATGAGATAGAAAAAGTTTGCAAAATTGCAAAGAAAAAGAACCCTGAAGTTATAGTTATGGTTGACAACTGCTACGGTGAATTTGTTGAAAAGAAAGAGCCGACACAGGTAGGAGCTGACCTTATTGCAGGTTCAATGATTAAAAATGCAGGCGGCGGAATCGCAACAACCGGAGGATATATTGCAGGCAGGGCAGACCTTGTTGAAAAATGTGCATACAGGTTAACCACGCCCGGTCTCGGCAGAGAAGTCGGCGCTACAATCGGTATGAACAGAGAACTTTATATGGGTCTTTTTTATGCACCTCATACTGTTGGAGAAGCGCTCAAATCAGCAGTTTACATATCGGCTCTTTATGAAATATTCGGCTATAATGTAACACCGAGATATAACGAAACAAGGCACGATATAGTTCAGTCATTGGGTCTTGAAAATGCAGAAAGTCTTGTTGCTTTTTGCCAAGGTGTTCAAAGCGGAAGTCCTATTGACAGTTATCTTTTACCTGAACCGTGGGATATGCCGGGTTATGACAGCAAAGTAGTTATGGCTGCAGGTGCGTTTACTCTCGGCTCTTCTATTGAACTTTCAGCCGACGCTCCTATAAGAGAGCCATATTACGCTTGGATACAAGGCGGTCTTAATTTTCACAGTGCAAAACTTTGTGCTCTTTTAGCGGCACAACAAATGGAGGATAAAGGTTTATTAAAGTGAGTGAATATAATTACAAGGGTATAAAACCTGAGAGTATAGAACTTCTCTGTCTAAATCATTTTAACGACTCAAAAGAGTTTTACGAAGAACATAAATTGGAGCTAAAAGACGGAATTACTGTTCCTATGCGCCAAATGGTGCTTGATTTAAGCAGTCTTATGTATGAAATAGACGATAAAATGATGACTGACCCGGTTAGATGTGTTTCAAGAATTTACCGTGACACAAGGGGCAGAAGAAGCAAGATTAAATACAGAGAGAATATGTGGCTAATGCTCAGACGACACAAAACCGAGTATCCGTCTGCTCCGTTTTTCTACTTTGAATTTTTCCCTGAAAGTTTCGGATACGGTTTGGCTTTTTACACATATAAGCAGTCCGCATTTAAAGAAGTTCATAAGCTTATATTGGAGCATCCCGGCAGATGGAAAGATGCGCTTGATTCCTGTAAAGATGCAGGTTTTACTTATCTTTGCAGAGAAAACTATAAAAAAGATATGTATCCGGATGCGCCTGAAGATTTAAAACCATATTTAAGCGCAAAAAATATGCAGTTTTCTTATAATACTTTTGATATGTCAAAGTTAAACAGCAGTTCTCTTATTGATGAAATGAAACTTGCATTTGATTTGGCACGGCCTATGTATTCATTTTGGGCAGATGCTTATGACAAAATGATGCAAGAGGGAATTATTAAACCTGAAGATTTAATTAGATAATAGGTGATTTTTTGTTAAAGTTTGTTATTGGCAGAACCGGAAGCGGAAAAAGTGAATATGTGTTTAACGAAATAAAAAATATTGTTAAAAGCGGTGTTAAAGATGTTTTACTTTTGACCCCTGAGCAGTATTCTCTTATAGCTGAAAGAAGGCTTTTAAACGATTTAGGCGAGGATATGGTCAACTTTGTTGATAACTCGTCTTTTTCTCGTATTTCAAATGATGTAAGAAGAAAATACGGTTCATCACCGCTTCCTACCATTTCAAAAGGCGGTAAAGTTATCCTTATGTGCAAAGCTATTGACGAGTGTAAGGATGATTTTCAGCTTTTTAACAAAAATCTCGACTCGCTCAGCTTCGTTTCTTCCATGATAAATATTTATGATGAAATGAAATCTTGCAATCTTGATTCAACACAAATTACCGAACTTTCAAAAAACATTGAAAACGAAGTATTATTTAAAAAATTATTTGATATTTCACTAATTATAAATTCATATGAAAATATAATTAAAGATAAATTTAATGACGGTGCAAGCGAACTTAACAGAATATATAATCAAATTTGTGATAAAAATTATTTTAAAGATAAATATGTGTTTATCGACGGATTTAACGGTTTTGTTGCGCAGGAATATAAGCTTCTTGAACTTATTATAAATGAAGCAAAATGCGTTACAATAACTCTTTGCACTGATAACATCGATAATATCGACAACTATAGTCTTTTTACATATGTTAATAATTCTGCAAAAATAATAAGAAAAATCGCCGATAAAGCAAATGTTAAAGTTAATACGGTTAAACTTGATAAAAATTACAGATTTAACAATGATGAACTTAAAACAGTTGAAAAAACTTTTTTTGACAATAAATCAAACTTGTTAGAAGAAAATAAAAATGTTAAAATTTACGCTTCAAAAAACATCAGCGATGAATGTGAAAATGTATCAAGGCAGATAAAAATGCTTTTAAGAAATGGCTTTAAAGCGAATGAAATAGCAGTAATCAGCCGTGATATGGATAAATATTTAAGTGAGCTTGAGTATAATTTTTCAAAATATGAAGTGCCTTATTTTAAAGATGAAAGGCAACCCATCAATACTCAGGCACTCGTTATTATGATTGAATTTATGCTTAGGTGTATAAACTTTTCATACAAAAGTGATGATATTTTAAGCTTAGCCAAAACCGGTTTAACCGATATATCCGACGAAGATATTAACGAACTTGAAAACTATGTATTTTTATGGAATATAAACGGCTTAAAATGGACAAAACCGTTTGTTAATTCGTCAAAAGGTTTTGCCGATGAAATAAACGAATATGACCAAAAAAAACTTGACAAAATTAATTTGACAAGAGAAAAACTTATCAAACCGCTTGAAAAATTTAAACAATCGGCTAAGTCTAAAGATTCAAAAAATATCAGCGAAGCGATATATAACACCTTAATTTCATATAAAGCCGACAAGAAAGTAAAAGAATATGCAACAGAACTTGACAAAAACGGTTTTTATGCTCTTGCAAATGAACAGGGCAGGGTATGGGACCTTGTTATGAATATTCTTAATCAACTTGCAACAACGCTCGGTGAAACTAACCTTAAAACATACGCTCAAATGTTTTCACTTATAATTTCATGTGAAGATTTGGGCGTGATTCCGAGCGGTATTGACAATGTACAAATAGGTCAGGCTGACAGAATCAGAACCGATAACCCAAAAGCTGTATTTATTTTAGGCGCTAATGAAAGTGAATTTCCGCAATCTGTAAACGGCGGCGGTTTAATAAGTGAATCTGAAAGAAAAATAATGCTTGAAAATGATTTTAAGCTATATTCTTACGGTGAAATAATCAATTTGCAGGAAAGATATTTTGCTTATATGGCTTGCTGTGCTTCAAGCGATAAGATTTTCATTTCATATTTAAAAGGAAACGGAAAAGATTCGTCACCAAGTGAAATAGTAACCGATATTGAAGCTAAATATAAGAATTTTATTGAATATGATATTTCAAAAATCTGCGATATTGATTTGATAGAAACATATAAAAACTCGTTTGAACTTATGAGCGAGCATTTTTATGACAACACTGAATTTTATCAAACGCTTAAAGCATATTTTAAAGACGATTCTAAGTTTGATTCAATAGAATATCTTGCTCAAAATAAACCGATTAAAATTAAGAATAAAAAGGCGGCAACCGATTTATTTGGAAAAGATATGTACATTTCTGCTTCAAGAATCGAAGATTATTTTAACTGCCCGTTTAGATATTTTTGCAAATTCGGACTTAATGCAAGACCGAGAGTTAAGGCTGAAATTGACCCTATGCAAAGGGGTACACTTATTCATTATGTCCTTGAAATGATACTTTCCGATATCGGTACAAAAAAACTGTCAACACTTGAATATAAAGATATTAAAAAACTCGTAGATAAATATATTGCTGTTTATTTTGATGAGCATATGTCATCTGTTAAAGATAAAAATAAACGATTTGACTACAATTACAAAAGGCTTTCAAAACTTATATACGATGTTGTAAATCATTTGGCTATTGAATTTAAAACTTGCGACTTTGAAGCGAAAGCATTTGAGATGTCTATTGATAAAGACGGTGAAGTTAAGCCGGAACTTTTACCGCTTGAAGCCGGAGGAACTATTCAAATAAGAGGTTCTATTGACCGTGTTGATTTGTTTGAACACGACGGCACAAAATATGTAAGAGTTGTTGACTATAAATCGGGCAATAAGAAGTTTAAGCTTGCGGATATTATGGACGGACTAAATCTTCAAATGTTTGTTTATCTGTTTTCGCTTTGTGAGGATAAAAATTCTAAATTAAACGGCGTTCCCGCAGGTGTTCTTTATATGCACGCATCTCGAAACATTTTAAATTTTGATTCTTTAAACGAAGCTCAAAAGAATCTTGACAGTGAAGAAAACGATATGTTTAAAATGAATGGTGTTGTTCTTGCCGACGATGACAATTTAGTTGCCGAGGCAATGGAGCATAAATTAGAGGGTAAGCATATCCCTGTATCTTTAAAGTCAAATGGTGATATTAAGGGCAGTCTTGCATCGCTTGAGCAGCTTGGCTTAATTCATAAAAAGATTAACAGTCTTATTGAAAAAATGGGTAATGAACTTCAAAACGGTAATATTTACAGAGCGCCGGTTGAGAATGCAAACCATAAAAATACCTGCGATTTTTGCGATTACAGTGATGTTTGCGCTAATTCAAAAATTATAAATAAGCGTGTATGCGAGCAACTGAGTGAAACAGAAGTCATAGAAAGATTATATAAGGAGTTTGGACAAAATGCCGAATTGGACACCGCAACAGAATAATGCTATTAACGCCCGTGGCAGAAATATTCTTGTCAGTGCTGCCGCAGGTTCGGGCAAAACCGCTGTTTTGGTTGAAAGAGTAATTAAAAAAATTACCGACCCTGAAAGCCCGGTTGATATAGATAAACTCTTAATTGTAACTTTTACTAACCCTGCCGCTGCCGAAATGAAGTTTCGTATCACAAAATCTCTTAAAGAAATTTTAAGAAGCGACCCGTTTAATAAAAATGCTCAAAGGCAACTTAATTTAATGTCTAATGCAAAGATTTGCACTATTGATTCTTTTTGTATCAGCTTAGTTAGGGAAAATTTCTTTGAACTCGGTATTAATCAAGATTTTAGCAATCTTGACGAAAACGAAGTGAGCTTGATTGAAGATAATATTATCTCAGATTTAACAGTTGAATACTTTGAAAATGAAGATAAAACATTTATCAAACTTATTGAACAGTTTAATACTCCTGGTAACGATAAACCTTTTATATCCGCTGTAAAAAAGATAAGAAGATTTATTTATGCCGAGCCGTTTCCTTATACTTGGGCTTACAATATGCTTGAATATTATAATGCCGATATACCGTTTGAAAACTCTGTTTGGTTTAAATATATCAAGAATGAAACCGAGTATTTATTATCTCTCGCAACGCAAACAGTCAATAATAATTTACTTTTATTAAATCAAATTGACGACGCTAAGCTTAACGAAAAATTTGAAAATGTTTTTACAAGTGATTTGGCGCAGATAAACACTGTTAAAGAAGCACTTAATACTTCTTGGGATACCCTTGTTAATCTTCCGCTTCCTTCGTTTGTTAGGCTTGCTCCGACTACTAAGCTTGATAAAGCCCTTGCTGCTGAAATTAAAGCTAACAGAAATACATATACAAATATTATAAAAAAAGAAGTGCCTGCATTTTTCCTTTGTAGTGAAGAAGAATACCAAAATTCGCTTAATACGCTCTATCCTATTCTTCAAAAACTTATTGAATTTGTCAGGGAATGTGACAAAAGGCTTATGGAGGAAAAGATTGAGCGTAATGCATATTCTTTTTCAGATACCGAGCATTTTGCAATCAATCTTTTGTTTGAGCAAAAAGACGGAAAAATCATAAAAAAAGAACTTGCAAACAGGCTTTCAAACGAGTTTGAAGAAATACTTGTAGACGAATATCAGGACACTAATGAAGCGCAGGACTTGCTTTTCAGTTTTCTTTCAAACGGTCACAATCTTTTTACTGTAGGAGATGTTAAGCAAAGTATTTATCGCTTTAGGCTTGCTATGCCAAACATCTTTAATTCAAGGCGAAAGAGTTATAAAGAGTATGACGAAAACGATTTAGAAACAAGTTCAAAAATAATTCTTGATAAAAACTTTAGAAGTTCAAAGGGTATTTGCGAATATGTAAACTTCATTTTTTCACAGTCCATGAGCGAAAGGGTAGGCGAGCTTGATTACGGTGATGATGACAAGCTTAATTACGGCGCATCATATAATGAAAATGACATTCCAAGCGCTCAAATAAATATTATAAGCGGCGTTAAGGGCGAAGATACAGATTTTATCGAAGCAGCAAAGATAGGCGAACTTATTAAACAAAAAATTGCTTCAAAAGAGCAAATTAAAGACGGTGATTCTTATCGTGATATTAGGTACAGCGACTTTGCGATACTTTTTAGAAGTATGAAAAATCATGTCGATACTTATGTTGAAGTGCTGACCGATATGTCAATACCCGTTATTTGTGATAATTCAACTAATCTGTTTGAAAACAATGAAATTAAAATAATTCTATCGCTTCTTCGCACTATTGATAACCCAACGCTTGATATTCCGCTTTTAGCAACAATGATATCGCCTGTATACGGTTTTTCAGCCGACGAACTTGCAGAAATAAGAAACGAAAACAACCATAAAAATTTCTACTTTTCAGTGATGAATTCAAAAAATGAAAAAGCGCTTGAGTTTATTAACGATATAAAACAGTTAAAAAAGCTTAGCGTTACTATGTCAGTTTCTAATTTTATTCGATACATTATTGAAGAAAAAGGTATTATCGCTTTTATAAACGCTATGGGCAACGGTGAGCAGAGGTATCAAAATATTTTGTCACTTATTACTTTTGCTCAAAAGTTTGACAATGGCATTAATATAGGTCTTACTTCTTTTATCAGGTATATTGATAAGATAATCGATTCCGACAAGGGTATTGATTCAAAAGCGATTGTAACAGGTAAAGACAACGCAGTTACCATTATGACTATTCATCATTCAAAAGGTCTTGAATTTCCTGTTTGCATCCTCGCAGGCAGTGCAAGAGCATATAATACCGGCGAACTTAACGACAAACTTTTGCTCAATACAAATTACGGTTTTGGTTTGAAAATTCATAATGAAGAAAAAATGTTTGATGTTCAGTCAATTCCTTATGCTGTAGCCAAGTCAAAAAGCAGTAACGAGCTTATGAGCGAAAACCTGCGTGTTTTATATGTTGCAATGACAAGAGCCAAAGAGCAATTTATTACTTTTGTCTCTTGCCAAAATATTGAAAAGAAAATGCAAACCGTTTATTCAAAACTTATCGACGGTAAAATCACATCATATTCCGTAAAGTCTTGCAGGAGCGATGCGGATGTAATTCTTATGTGTGCACTTTTCCATCCCGATTGCAAAATATTGAGGGAATTTGCCGGATGTTCGTTTTTCGCAAAACCGGTTTCATTTAAAATGGGTATTACAATCAGCGAACCGTTTGAAAATGAAGCAGGAATTACTGAGGAAAATGTTTGCGGTATAAATAAAAATATTTTAAAGCAAATAAATGATAAACTTTCATATAAATATGAATATTTACCTCTGTCTACAATCACATCAAAAATGACTGCTTCATCTCTTGATGACAGCGAAAAGGGATATGAATTTATCACTTCTTCAAAGCCTGAATTTATGAATAAAGAAAAGATGACGCCTGCGAAGCGTGGTACTGCCATGCATACATTTATGCAGTTTTGCAGTTATAATGACGCAAAAGAAAACCTTGAAAAAGAGATTGAAAAACTTAAAGAAAATGGCTTTTTAACTAAAGAACAAGCTGATTGTTTAGATAGAGCAAAACTTTATTCATTTTTCAGTTCATCTTTTGCCAAAAGAATGTTTGAGGCTGATAATATTTATCGTGAAATTAAAGTTAATTCATTTATTAAAGCAAGCGATATATATGATGTTGATTATGATGATAAAATACTTGTTCAGGGTATTGCGGACTGCGTTTTTGAGGAAAACGGAGAACTTATCTTAGTCGATTACAAAACCGATAGGGTAAAAAGTGAGGAGGAACTCCTTGAAAGGTATAAAAAGCAAATAGCATTTTATAGATATTCCATTGAAAAAACGCTTAAAAAGCCTGTTAAAGAAGCAGTTTTATACTCTTTTCATCTGGAAAAAGTATGTATATACAAATAATTAAAAAAAATGCTTGCATTTTGCCACAACTTATGGTAATATATCAAAGCGTAATGAAAGAATAACCAGCAAAGAGGTGAAAATAAATGAAGGACGGTATCCATCCAAACTATGATACTTGCACAGTTAAATGTGCTTGTGGTGCAACTTTTGAAACAAAGAGCACAAAGAACGAATTAAAGGTTGACATCTGTTCAAAATGCCACCCATTCTATACAGGTAAGCAGAAGCTTGTTGATACAGGCGGACGAGTTGACAGATTCAACAAGAGATATGCAAAAAAAGGCTAATCTAAAAACTTACGGCAACGGTATTTTATCGTTGCCTTGTTTTTTGTCGGTGAGTTATGAAAGAATATAAAACAGTTGAATTTGAAAATAAGGATGAATTTATAGAAAAAAAGTCAAGATTCATCGGATATGTCAAACCGGTTAAAACTCAGGCTGAGGCAACCGAGTTTATAAATTCGATAAAGTCAAAACACTGGGACGCTACTCATAATGTTTCGGCATATGTGCTTCGGGAAAATAATATTCAGCGTTCAAGTGATGACGGTGAGCCAAGCGGAACGGCAGGTGTTCCTACTCTTGATGTTTTGCTTAAAGAGAGTGTGGTTGACGCTTGTGTTGTTGTTACCCGCTATTTCGGCGGAACACTTCTCGGTGCAGGCGGTCTTATAAGAGCATATTCTCACGCTTCAAAAATCGCACTTGATTCGGGCAATATAATCACTATGGCGCCGTGCAAAGTGCTTAGTGTCAGTGTTGATTACAGTTTTTATGACAGGCTCAATATATTGCTTAACGAGTTTAATGCAAATATTGAAAACAGTGAATTTACCGATTGTGTAACTGTCACATTCAGCATCAGAGCTAACACTGTAGAATTGTTGCAAGAAAAACTAACTCAGCAAAGCAACGGTAAATATTTTCTTAAAGAAATCGGCGAAAAATTTGCAAAAGTTGAATAAAAACAACAAAACCTACCAATCATTCAGTTGAAAGGTAGGTTTTTCTTTTATGAAATTTGCTAAAATTTTCGTTCCTGTTTTTATGTCATTAGTATTATTTTTAGGTATTGCTCAACCGGTTGTCGGCGCCGTCAAAACAAGTGAGCACATAAGTAATAAAGTATTTAGGCTTCATATACTTGCAAATTCCGATTCAACAGATGACCAAAATATTAAACTTATGCTTAAAAACTATATTTTGGAAAATACTCAGGACATAATCGGCGGTAAAACACTTGATGAAGCAATAGAAAACGCTAAAAATAATACGAAAGAAATTACCGATATGTGCAACGAATATTTAAAATCAAAAGGCTTTGATTATAAAGTTAAGGTAAATGTTGTTAAAGAATATTTCAAAACAAGAGTATATGACGATTTTACACTTCCAGCAGGTAAATATAATTCACTTAAAATTGAAATAGGTGAGGGTAAGGGGCATAATTGGTGGTGCATAGTATTTCCAAGTGTTTGCCTTTCTGCCTGTACCGAATCTATGGGCGATTACCTTACCGATGATGAAATGAACCTTGTTTCAAATACCTATTCTCCAAAATTTAAAATAGTGGAAATTTATGAATCTACCAAGGAAAAAATTAAAAAAATGAGATAAATTATAATTTATAATAGGTTGACGGCTTTCAGCCACATTATAGTTTTTCTCTCCCTCAGTCAACAAAGTT